>ERZ1032130.92-NODE-92-length-28073-cov-3.934756_pt1 | contig 28073 bp, 22 predicted proteins | sample MGYA00517879_ERZ1032130 | MGnify/ENA primary metagenome ERZ1032130 (study PRJEB33719, sample SAMN04262597) | wastewater metagenome | biome: rural village; feature: animal feces; material: feces | host: Bos taurus | place: El Salvador | collected 2012-01-31 ...
ACGAATGTACCGGTTTCTGTCATTAACGGTAGATCACCCATAAAAATATCATGCTGCTTAAATTCATCTTCATCCTTATTATATAATCTTACTCTCACCTTTAAAGGAGCTGCATATGTTGCATCTCTTTCTTTGCATTCCTCGATTGAATATTTCACATCGTCTCTACATAAAATAAAATCAACGAATTCCAAACTAAGCTGTCCATTATAGTCTGCAATTGGAGAAATATCTTCAAAAACTTCTTTTAACCCTTCGTCTAAAAACCACTGGTAAGAATTTTTCTGAATTTCGATAAGATTAGGTACTTCTAAGACATCGTCCTGTCTTGCGTAGCTAACTCTGCTTTTTGTCCCAGATTTGACTGGGCGGATTCTGTTCTTTTCCATCGACGTTTTCACCCCTTGTAATGAAATGTTGTTATCGTTTTACATATATCCACAGGCGTAATTAGCCATTATGATACAGATTAATATAATATCATAATTGTCAAGGGTCGTCAAGGAAAAAAAATATTTTTTATTCTTTCTTTATATTTATAAGGATTGCCAACAAAAGATTTCTATTTTACGGTTACCGTACAGGTGCCTATCTTATAGCCTCTCGCTTTCATCGTAATTACTGTCTTCCCCTTTTTCTTTCCCGTGCTGTCTACAGATGCAATAGACTTATTACCAGAAGTCCAGATGATATTCTTTGTAATCCTGACCTCTTGTCCATTACAGTGACGGTATATCTTCAACTGTGCACATTGTCCTTTCGATACGGTCTTATATGTATCATTCAGACAATGATAATCATTATGATGGTTATGATGATCCTCATCATGATGATCTTCATGTGCCAAAACTGTTACTGGAAAAATCATTGTGATCACCAATAAACTTGACATAACTTTTTTCCAAAATTTTTTCATATTGCTACCTTCTTCGAAAACTTTTTATCTCCTGCTTCCTCTCTTTTGTTACTCTATAAGAATCGCAAATTTTCTCTATGGCTTTATTCTGAGTAAAGTCATCCATGTAATTCTTTTGCAAAAATTTATACGTTGCCTCTGGATCTTTTACAAAGCAGACAGATACCGCCCAGGCAACTGCCATCTTCACATAATAACCATCATGCCCAATCCGATCGCACCACTGAAGCACTCTTTCTATATAAGTATGATCAATAAAATAATCCAGCATACAGACCACTGCAAACCGAATCGGATACTCTTCTTCTTTTTTGATGCATTCCTCCAAATATTCCCACCAATATTCCGGATTCTTCTTCATCCATTTATATGTCATACAGCAGCTATCGCAGACAGCCCAGTTATCAATATAACAGAGAAATCGATCCAGCCACTCCTTCCGTTCTTCGTCTGCCAGTTTGGCATAACCAATGACAAGCCCGTATATCATAATCTCCTCATAATAAATCTGATCTCTTTTAGTAAGAAGGGCCTGTTCTATCTCCCTCAGGTACCTTACTGGCTCCTGTTTTGCGATCCCTTTTGCGATCTGACGCAGCTTAGGCAGGCGGACTCCAAGCATATTTCTGGCTCCAGGCACAATCTTTTCGTTAAACTTTTTATAATCGTTCTCCGAAAGAGACTCCAGTTGCTCTCGTATTCTATTCATCATCTAGCAAAACACCTCCATCATCCGCTCCTCTTCAAACTGTCTGGAATATAGATCATAATAGTAACCCTTCTGCTGAATCAGGTGTCTATGATCACCCTTTTCCAAAATCTTACCATCCTTCATAACCAGAATCACATCCGCATGACGAATGGTAGACAAACGGTGTGCAATGATAAAAGAAGTATGCCCGTTTAACAATTGACTAGTTGCTTTTTGGATCAGTTGCTCCGTCCATGTGTCAATGGAAGATGTGGCCTCATCTAAGACAAAGATTGCCGGATTGGCAAGAATAGCTCTGGCAAACGAAATAAGTTGCTTCTCTCCGGTTGACAGACGGTTTCCTCCTTCTCCTGCATTGGTATCATATCCTTGCTCCAGCTTTTCAATTACCTGATCCGCCCAAACACTCCTTGCTGCCTCCTCCACCTCCCGATCGGTTGCCTCCAGTCTTCCATAGCGGATATTCTCCCGGATACTGCCAGAAAACAAATGAGGATTCTGCAATACATATCCAATCTGACTATGTAGCCACAACTGTGACCGTTCCCGATAATCTCTTCCGTCGATGAGAATTTCTCCGGACACCGGTTCGAAGAACCTGCCTGCCAGGTTCACAAGCGTAGATTTACCAGCTCCTGTCTCTCCTACAATGGCTATGGTAGAACCAGCTGGTATCTTTAAGGAAAAGTGCTCTAAGACATTCTCTTTTCCATCTGGATAACGAAAGGTCACGTCCCGAAATTCTATGTCACCCCGTATCTTTTCCCAATTCTCCTTTTGGGGATGTATGGAATCCCCATACTTTTCTATTACCTGCAAAGAATCCGTAATATTTGGCTCTTGCTCCAATAGATTTACCACTCGCTCAATATTAGCCTGACAGGAAATCAAATCTGACAAAAGTCTTGCCAGCTGCTGAATCGGTTCAAAGATACCGACTGCATAGGATAAAAACACCGATAATGTTCCCAATGCAATCATCTGCTCCTGTACAAAATATCCTCCTCTCGCCAGAACAAATGCCGTGACGGTAGAGCTAAAAAATAAGATCAGCGGCATATAGATTGCCGTAAGCTTGGCAAGCGTCATGGAACTACGCTTCATCTTATCCGTAATTTCCTGAAAGGATTTATGATTCAGATCTTCAATGACCATGGTCTTACTAGTCTCTACTCCCGTAATTCCTTCATTATAGGCTCCCGTAATCTCTGAATTCGCCTCCCTAACTTTACGATTCCAAACCAGCATTTTCTTCTGAAACACTGCAGTAAGCACTGCGATCAGAGGGACGACTAATAAGATTACCGCTGCCAGCCTGGCATTCAACAAAAACATAATTACAAAAACTCCTGCCACATAGACCAGGGCCCAGAACATATCTACCAATCCCCAGGCAAGCACAGATGCAATCTTTAGGGTATCACTCATCACTCTGGCATGGATATATCCCACCGATGTTGTATTATAATAGGAAAAAGAAAGCTTTTGAAGATGGACAAACTGTGCCCTCTTCAGATCCTTTCCCACATTCATTTCAATATGAATAGCTGCCCGTACACTGAAAAATACGCATACGGTCTGTGTCACAATTACTGCTGCATATGCAAGTGCAAATATACGAATGCCTTTCAACGTGTCCGGCACAATAAAGTGATCGATGGCATAGCTTTGAAATAACGGTACCAACACATCCACCGCCACCAGCAACACATTGAGGCTGATGGTGGTAATAAAATATTTATAATACGGACGGAAGAAGGGCAACATCTTTTTCCACATTTTCAAGCTAAATGATTTCGGTTCCATCTACAACCCCTCCTTCCAATAACCTTCGGTCATCCTGATTCATCTGAATATCATAAATTTGACGATAAATCCCCTGCTGCCCAATCAGCTGATGATGCGTTCCAATTTCTTCTATTTGTCCATGATTCAGCACCATAATCTGATCTGCTTCCATCAACGTAGTGATCCGATGGGAAATCAAGATTACAGTAGCCTCCTTCATCTTTTGCTTCAATGCATGACGGATATCAGAATCTGTCTTGGCATCTACTGCAGACAGCGAATCATCAAATACCATAATCGGAGCCTTCGCAAGGAGCATTCTGGCAATGGCAATCCTCTGTCTCTGTCCGCCAGAAAGTGTAATTCCTCTCTCCCCTACTACCGTATCATACTGATCCTTAAATGCCATAATGGCATCATCTATACAAGCTGTTTTGGCAGCCTCCCGTATCTCTTCCACAGAAGCATCCGGATTTGAGGCAGCAATATTCTCCCGTATTGTCCTGGAGAATAAAAACGGTTCCTGAAGGACCATCCCTATGTGCTTTCTTAACCACGGTTTTGGAATCTCTCTAATATCAATCCCTCCAATATGAATACTGCCTTCCTCTAATTCATACAGCCGATCCAGTAAATGAATAATCGTGGATTTTCCACTTCCAGTCCCTCCTAAGATTCCAAAAGTACTTCCTTCTGGAATGGAAAACGTCAAATTATGAAGGACCCTCTTTCCTTTTTCATAATCAAAAGTAACATTGGAAAACCGAATATCCAGTGACTCAGGAATTTTTCCTGTTTCTTCCATCGTCTCTTCAAGGGAATTTAAAATATAATTTACTCTGTCAAAAGAAACGCCCGCCTTGCTCATCTCTGACAAGATCCTTCCAAGTCCTCTGATGGGCCAGACTAACGTAGTATTATAAGAAGCAAAGGCTACAAACTGTCCTACCGTAATATCTCCATGAACAGCTTCGATGGCTCCTAATACGATGATAAAGATAACCTGGAATCCAGTGATCAGGTCACCGACTCCCCAATATAACCCAGATAGAGTTCCAAGTTTAATCCATAATCTGGCATAATTTAAGTTCTTTTCATCAAAACGATCAATTTCAAACTTTTCCCTTCCAAAAGCCCGCACAACCCGGACGCCGGTTGCATTCTCCTGCACCACTGTGGAAAGCTCTCCCTCTGCCTCATCTGCCACCGTAAAGTTCTTCGCGATCAAATGAAAAAAGACTCCGGAATATGCTACTACGATCGGAACAAAAGCCAATGCTACCAACGATAACTTCACATTCATAGTGACCATCATTGTAAAAGAAATTCCAATAAGAAATACCGTACGAAATACCTCCAGCACCTGGGTCACTACGAAATTCCGAATCACTTCCACGTCTGATGTACATCTCTGGATAATATCTCCTGTCTGATTCTCTCCATGCCATTTCATCGGAAGACGCTGTACATGAAAAAACAGCGTATCCCTCATATGTTTTGCAAAACCTTCCCCGGCCTTCGCTGTATAAGTACGATAGAAAAAGATAGAAATTCCATTTAAAAATGCAATTCCAATCACTGCCAAAGACAAGATCCATAAATGCTCTTTTAAATAACTCACACCATTCTCTGTCAACACAGAATCAATGGTAAAGCTAAAGATTTTTGGAATCCATGAATTTAATATGGTTGATACAAAGGACGCCACAAGTACGATCAGAAAATACCATCTGGATGCTCTGGCAAATCTTAGGATCAACCCCAATCTACTGTTTTTCTTCATCTTTTCTCTCCTCGATTGAAACTGTGCTTCTATTATACACAATCTTATAAAAACTGACTACTCACTATCGCAAAGTTGCCAAGTGATTATTTGTTTGCTCACAACAGTTCTCTCTCATGCATAAAAAATCCCCACTGAGATGACACAAGCATTCCAGTAGGGATTTTATCACATGAATGACTCTTATTTTATTTTGATTTGTTGATTTTGGGGATAGGCTCTAAACGCCATCGACTCTTCTCGTATATCCATATTTTCCACAAATTTCTTTGGATAGACTACTTCTATCCACACTTACCACACCATGATCCACATATCATTCGTGGCATAATCTATCATACTCCTTAAATCTAAGAAAAGCTACAAAAGCGCTTCTACAAAGGATTTTGTAATCAGCTGTGGTCTGGTAATAATGGAACCAACTACCACACTAAATGCACCTAATTCAATGACTCTTCTCGCTTTTTCCGGTGTATTAATATTGCCTTCTGCAATCACACGGTGTTTCACCTTGGCTACAATTTCTCTTAGGATCTCAAAGTCATTTTTCTCAATGCGAAGGTGTCTGCTTTGCTCTGTATAACCTACCATAGTCGTTCCAATAAAATCAAATCCCAGCTCATCTGCATGTAATGCTTCTTCTACCGTAGAACAATCTGCCATAAAAAGCTGATCTGGATATTTTGTCTTCACTTCATAAAAGAAATCATCCAGACTCTTTCCACCTGGCCTTTTGGAAATCGTTGCATCCATGGCAATAATCTCTGGTCCGGCTTCCATAAGCTCATCTATTTCCTTCATGGTAGGAGTAATATAAACATCACACCCTTCATAATTTCTTTTTACAATTCCAATAACCGGGAGGTCCACCTGTGACTTGATTTCTTTAATATCTTCTTTTGTGTTAGCACGAATTCCATACGCCCCGCCTTCCTTGGCTGCCAATGCCATCCTTCCCATAATAAAGGAAGAATGAAGTGGTTCTTCCGGTAAAGCCTGACAGGATACGATCAGCTTTCCTTTTAACCCTTCGATTCTGCTATTCATTCTTCATCTCCTATTCTTCCATTTGAGCCAAAGCTTCTTCCGTCAATTTAATGGCATCTTCAATACATCCCGGACAGCTTCTCAATGCTTTTCCTGTTTCCACTCCCTTTAAATCCTTACATATTGTAGAGCCATTCATATTGCGGAACTTTGCTACCAATTCTCTTACTGTCTTCATCGTTGCCGCTTTGGAATCCGGCTGCCCTAAATTAGCTGTACTGTTCTTCATCCCGATGACCATGGCTGCTCCGGAAAGTGCACCACAGACTCCCTGCATATCAGCCATTCCTGCTCCAAATCCCTCTGTTAATTTAAATACGGTCTCTTCATCCAGACCCATCTCATCGCAAAATACGCATGCTACCGCCTGGCTGCAACTATACCCCTTTTTATGTTTTTCGTCCCCTAAGCTAATACGACTCATACCATATCCTCCTTCGTACCTTTATTCAAAATTTTTAATCTCTTCTGATAAACGATAACACTTTTTTCTATTTGGTACAAGCCTAAACCTCAGATCCTTCCTTTGATTTTTCCATCAACGATGTTTCCTCCAAAGCTCTGTGTACCATCGGACATGCCGGTTACAACTCCATGACATGACGAAATACCCTGCGTCTTTTAGCCAATAGGAAAAAGGATTTGAACTAATGACAAAAAAAGAAGACAGCAAAGTCATTCTTCATTATGACTATGATGATGAAGAATAAAAAAAGCTTATCTGTATATTAAGAGGACACCTCCATATACTATTCTCAATGGATTTTATGAGACATAAAAGGAGACTTCCATGAAATTTTTCAAATATACTTGGCTTGCAAACTTGATATTCGATATCCTTGGATGTTTATTCATTGCCATCAGCATTCATGTCTTTATGGAGCCTGCCCATATTGCTCCAGGCGGAGTCTCCGGCATTGGAATTCTGCTAAAATATCTATGGAACCTGCCAGTAGGTCTAACCACATTTCTATGCAATATCCCTTTGCTTTTCTTCGCATGGAAGCTTATGGGGAAAACCTTTACTCTAAGGACTCTTCAGACCATTTTCATCAGTACCATCCTTTTAGACTCTGTCATCACACCCTATGTTCCTGCCTTTTATGGGGATCGTCTGCTCTCTTCCATCTTTGGCGGACTTCTTTCCGGAGCCGGTCTTGGTATTATCTTTTTCCACGGATCTACGACAGGTGGCACGGATATTTTATCTTATTTTCTGAAAAGAAGATTTCCCATCCTGCCTGCCGGTCAGGCTCTGCTCATTATCGATGCCTCCATCTTGCTGCTTTCCATGGTTGTCTATCACGATCTGGAAGCCGGACTCTTCGGTACCGTTGCCCTCTATGCCCAGATGAAAGCCATCAATGGCATCATTTATGGCATGGATCAAGCCATCATTGTACTCATTATGTCTTCCAAAACTCTGGAAATATCCAATTCCGTCATTACAAAAATGTCTCGTACTGCCACTCTGCTATATGGTATGGGTGCCTACAAAAAGAAACATTCCTTTACTCTTCTATGCATCATTCGCAGGCAGGAGCTCGCCCATCTAAAAGAAGTAATCATAGAGACAGACCCCTCTGCTTTTGTGACTATTGCGCCTGCCAACCAGGTGTTGGGAGAGGGATTTCGTCCCATTGATAGTGAATGAAATACGGGTTTTCTGGAATATAGATGCAAGTGATGAGAACGGGGATATGGTCTATGAAAAAGCATTCTTCTTTGCCATAGCAGTTTCTCCACTCGAATATGGGAGAAGCCAATATACTACAAAGAATGAAGCCATTCCGGTAAAGCAATCTGCGAAGGAGCTTCCATGTTTTCTGAGGCAGAAAATCTTTGGCAAAAGCGATGCTTTTGCCTGTCCATAAGGACAACTGGATGGAAACTGGCTTACATAGACATTTGTCCCTGGACGAGAGATAAGATTTTCGTCTGTCCTGGTATAGAACAAGAGAAAACGTGTATCAGATTTTGAAGCTCCGTAGCTTAATTGCTGACCGAAATGATTTCGTTCTCACTCACTATCCCATAGTCAAAGAAACCATTCTTTTTATTTCTTTGTTCCCATATCATCGTTCTTAAACTGCGTATAAGTTCTTGGCTTATAAGTACCGCCAGAGAAGCTACAATAACGATACATACAATCCACCATATAATTCTTTTGATTTTCTGATGTCTTAGATTCTGCACTGCTAAAAGGATAAGTAACCTTCATCACATATACATCATCCTCATAAGCACGTACCAGATAATAGTAATAGATATCCGAATCAAAGTTATTCTTTGCTGCAAGAATCAACTTTCCGGTATCTGGAGAATAAATGATCTCATCGTATACATTCATGCTATTTTTAGCAGAGCTATAATAGCCCTCAATGGCCTCACTTGCAGAAGTATACTGATTGCCTTCTTCATAAATCTCAAAAGCAGATACACCATCGTCCCCAGTAAAGGAATAGCCACCATCAATTTTATATACTTCATTGTAGAAATTTTTCGGATAAGCAAAGGAATATCCCTCATCTGCCTCATAAACGATATAATCACTTGGTGACAATGGTGCACCGTAATCAATAGAATCATCTGTATAAACAACTGGCAGCCCATCATCCTGCCCCTCGGCAGTTCCTTCCGCATGTTCCGCATCATCGTCATGAACCACAACATCCCCATCATCATCGGCTGTGCTTGGTTCTACCGTTGTCTGCGTTGTTTGTAAATTATTATTTTCTGTTTCTGCAAAAAACAGCTTCCATACAAAAAATCCAGCCACAGCAAGGGAAATCAATAGCAAAACGATCAAAATAATCTTTTTTGCGTTACCAGAATCTTCCTTCTCCTCTTCATATTCAATGGCATCTTTCTCTTCAAAGACCGTTTCCACTTCTTCGTATTCTGATTCCTGCTCTACCGGTTCTTCTACTGTCTCATATTCCATTTCCTCTGTCTCTACCGGACTCCCACAATATGGACAAAACTTAGCCTCATCAGAAATTTTCTTTCCGCATTCTCCACAAAACATACTACTCTCCTTTTCTACCAGTCTTCATTCAGCTCATCTAATGCCTCACGAAGCGTCCGTCTTGCATCTGCAATGGCTGCTTCATCTCTAGTATTTAATACTCGTTCAAATTCCCTTAATTCGTATTCGATTTCCAGTCTGACCTCTCCCACATTCTCCTCATACATCCGTTCTCCGCGAAGAAGCAATAGCTTATTCTCTTCCTGATCTCTCGGATGAATCTTTAGATAGGATAACTCCTTCATTCTGGTCTCAATCTCTTCATCGGTCATATCCACATCCTGATTCTTTACAATCATGCGTTTCACCTCTCCTGTAGAAACAACCTTTACCTCTACTTCCAATAATGAATTAATATCATATGTATAAGTAACATCTACCGCTTCCGCCCCAGCTTTATTAGGCGGCACCTCAATCTCTAGTCTTCCCAAAGAGACATTATTAGCTGCAAATCTGCTTTCTCCCTGAAGAATATGAATACTCAGCCTAGTCTGCTGATCATAGATCGTATGAAACTGCTCCGTTCTGCTGGCAGGAATAGTGGTGTTCCTTTCAATAATCGGTGCAAAATGTCCGGATTCATACTTATCATCTCCCCGTTCAATGGCCACCTCTGTTCCCAATGTAAATGGACAGACATCCGTAAGGATCACTTCCTTGATTGCTTCTTTTCGCTCCTTCATAGCGGCCTGAATGGCAGCTCCAAGTGCCACTGCTTCATCTGGATGAACACTGGTATCCGGCATCTTCTTAAACAACTTAGCTACATACTTTCTCACTAATCGAAGCCTTGTTCCTCCGCCGACCAGAACGATCTCATCAATATCCGATACTTTTATCTTCGCATCTGCCAGACTTTTCTTCACCGGCCTTTTGATACGGTCCAGTAATGGTTCACATCGCTTCTCAAATCTTCCGGCTGTGATCACGGCCTGTTTCTTCTCTTCTCCAATCTGGCAGCTCATGGTATAGCTGTTTTCCGCAGCAAAGCTTAACTTACACTGCTCTGCCTGCTTTCGAATCATTCCCAGCACCTTACTGTCCAGTTCTTCTTCAGAAAGGTCCGTATCCTTCAAAAATAATTCCTGAATCACTCTGGTAAAATCCTCGCCTCCCAGGTAATTATCTCCTGCAACCGCACGCACCTCTAAGATATTCTGAAATAACTCCAAAATCGATACATCAAAGGTTCCACCACCTAAGTCAAATACCAAAATCTTCGTATTGGCATTCTTCTGGTAAAGTCCATAAGCAATCGCTGCGGCAGTTGGTTCACTGATGATTCTTTCAACTTTCAGCCCTGCCAACTCTCCGGCACGTTTTGTTGCCTTTCTGCGTGCCTCATTAAAATATGCCGGCACACTGATCACTGCTTCCGTAATCTCTTCTCCCAGATAGGTTTGGGCATCTTCCTTTAAGCTGCGCAATACAAAAGAAGAAAGCTCCTCTGCTGTAAAAGACCGCTTACCCAGCTGATAGGTCTTCTGGCTTCCCATATCTCTTTTAAATACACTTGCTGAGCTTTCTGGATACAGAATCTGTCGTTCCTTTGCCGTCTCGCCTACATAAATCTGTTCTTCCTCATCAATACTGACAACGGAAGGAGTCATACTCTTTCCCAGACGATTAGGAATAATCTTTGGTCCATCTTCTGTAAAATAAGCAGCTAGGCTATTGGTCGTTCCTAAATCAATTCCTATTATCATTCTTTAGTTTCTCTCTTCTAGTTTATTTTTGAATTGCCGCACTTCCCCAAGATTCTGGTCCTGTGCCAGAATTCTCCGGCAAAGCTTTAATGCCTCCTGATCCTTATGTTCCATGGCAAGTAACACTGCCTCCACAAACTTCTCTTCATAACAAAATCCATAAGAACAGAAATAGCACATCGGCCTTTCCTTCAGTTGAAGCAGATACTGTCTTGCAGTATCTATTTCACCATTATAATAATACATCATTGCAATATTATAGTAAACATACTTTTGATATTCCTTTTTCCGGAAGAAATCCTCCATAGAACCATAATATTCTGCAATCTTCTTCTCCGCTAGGCGGCACATCTTCTTTGCATCCTGTTCTTTTCCCATTTTGGAAAATACCTCTACCAGCCTTACATAAGGTTCCTCTTTGCAAAGACCACAGGCTTCATAATAAAACTTATAAGCCTTCTTAAAATCCCCTTTCTCTTCCAGATAGAATTCACCAATCTGACAATATACATCTCCAGAATAGGCGAACATAAGCTCCGCCTGCTTTAACAGCTTTCTGGCTTTTAAACGGTTTCCATTATAATAATACGCCTTTGCCGCTTCGGTAAGCAGATGATCCTTCATCCCTTCCTCCATGGTCATAGCCTTCTCATAATACTTAGCAGCATTTTCATAATCATTCATTCTCATATGGATCCAGGCTATCTCTTCCACAACTTCCACTTCCTGTCCATCGATCTCAAGACATCTGGCATAACATTCTAAGGCCTTATCAAACTGTCCATCTCGCTCATAAATCGGTGCCCACCAGCGGTACAGGGAAAACTTCTGCTGCTCGGTCACAGCCTTTTTCTCCGCCTTGTAATAATATTCAATTGCCTTTTTATAATCCCCCATCAGCCGGTATATATATCCCATACTGCTAATCGCGTACAAATCCTCCGGTTCCAGCTCATAGGACTTTATAATATCCGTAAAAGCCTTAGAAAGCTGCATATCTTCGATATATAAATACGCTCTTTCCCGATAAAAATATGCATTAGCAACTACCTCAAGCTGAGCATTGGCATGAACCAGTGCCTGATCAAAATCCTGTCTTTCTCTATTCTTGGCAAATCTTCGCATATACAGATTCATTAAAGAATTATGTACGTATTCATGCTTTTCATGTGCTCTGGCACCCTTTTCCATTGCCTCAATGGCCTTCTCGTCCTCTCCCATAGCTTCATAAGCACTTCCCATATCAATCCATGCATCGGAAAGAGACGCGTCCAGCACCAATACCGTCTGATATCTCAAAACTGCTTTTTCATATTCCCCAAACTTCTGATACATGTCTGCCAAAAGCCACTGATACTGTGGTACTTCCTTATCAGCCTTAACAGCTTTTTTTGCATATCGTAATGCCTCATTGACATATTCTTCCTGATTCTCTGTCTCAGACAGACAATCATAAATAATTCCAATCCGATAACAGATCGCACCTTCCTTATTGGAAAGCTTTTGGACCAGCTTCTGCATTTTTTTTGCAATGGAAAGCAATTCCTCCTCGCTTGTTGCCTGCAGACGATCATATTCCAAACAGTAAAAGAAAAACTCGGGATCCTGAACCCGATTCTTCTCCGCCATCTGTATTATATTCTTAACCTCGCTTAACATATTGAAGTTTAAAAGCATACGAATTACCATTACATAAGGCTTTCCCTGATCCGGAGCCAGTTCAATGGCACGGTAAAAATCATCCATCACCTGTTGTGCCCGGAATAAATGGAAGTTGGCCTCCTGCCGATACACATAAGCCTGGTAGAAGAATTCACTGATTTCCAGTACGATATTAGCCTCTTTGATACAACGTTCGTATTCCTTCCTTTTTAGAAAGGATTCCATTCGACGTTCCCGATACATCATCACATCAATCTGCTCCGTATCCAGCTCCAGCGCCCGCATAAAATAATCCTGACTGCGTTCCTCCATATCCAGCTCCAGGCAATGCATAGAAGCAATAAAATGTGCATATCCATACCGTTTGCTTTTTCTCTCGTAATCTTTTTCATTTCCTGTCAGCTTCTCAATGTTGGAAATCCAGATCTGGGTCATCTTAAATCCTTCCTCATAGTCCCCGGTCTCTAAGAGAACTCTTGCAATCAGATTATAATAGTCAAATTCAATTTCACCTTCTGGCTTTAGCTTCCGAAGCACCTTCAGAGACTGGTCAAACTTCTGGTTCTGATAATAGCACCATGCCACATCCATCTGCTTATCTTCTCGATCCTTCCATTGGCGAATCAATTCTTTATTAATCTCAACCATGGCCAGACAAATGCGCTCATCTGGAATCTTATCCTCCAACACATCCAGACAAATCTTCTTGCCCTGCTCATATTCTCCCAGCTTCTGGTGAATCTCCACCAGCCTCCTGGTTGCCCCTTGATGATCCTTTACTTGTGAAAGTACCTGTTCAAATACTTCTTTGGCCTCCTCATATTTCCCCTGTCTGCATAACAGCTCTCCTTCTAATTCCGTCAGAAATGGATCTTCATAAAGTTCTTCCCGAAGCTCCAAAAGAAGCTTCTCCCAACGAGGATCTTCTTTCGCCAGATAGTACTTTAAAATCTCCATCTTGGCATAAGGATGCGTAATTTCAGAAGCCTCTACTTCCTCTACCAGCGACTTGGCCTCTTCATACTTCTCATCATCCATCAACGTCTTTAGCATGTTGATATTCTTCATGTAAGCATCATAATCTCCATCCACAGGACCCTCATACAGCTGATAATCATAGTAATCCTCATTTTCCCCGCGATACTGAATATAAGTAATAAAGTCATTGGAAATCTTCTCTGCGATCATTTCCCGTTCTTCTTCAAATTCAAAAACATCCCATACTTTCTTCCATACAAACTGTGGAAGAAAATAATGTCCCATTAAAAAACGGGCGATCTCCAATCTGGCTTCCTCTGCAGTATCCAGATCTGTACAGATTTCATTTTCAAAAATCCCTTCCCACTCATCTGCATCAATTCTGCGATAAAAGTTTTCATAAATCTGTTCTATCTCATACACCCATTGCTCCAATGGATTTTTCTTCTTTTTGGCCTTTTTTGCCCAGCTTATGGCTTCTTCATAAGCCTGTCTTAATTCCTTAAATCCTTCCGGATCCTCTTCCGGATTTACGGACACCAGCTTTCCTCGATATGCCGTCTTTATAACATCCTCATCGCTGGTGGGTGTAATTCCTAATATATTCCACATAACATTCTCCTCTATTGTTCAAAAAAGGAATTCAGTGCTCCTCCTCTACTATCGCTTTGGTATAAAGCTATCAAAAATAAATACCTGAAAGACCTCTTTTGCTTGATCTAACTGCTTTTGATTTTTGATCGTCCAGGCCACATTTTCCACAGAATACAACTTTCGACACAAGCGATAAGAAAATTGGCTGGCATATTTATGATTATAAGCAATAAAATCCGGCTTTGCCAGAAAATTTAGTAATAAATTGGTCAAGATGAATCTTTCCAGTATATTTCTTTCTATTCCATCTTTGGAGCAAATCGTTGCCAATTGTCCCCGTAACACCTCTGTCTGATGGAACCGATACCAGACAACCACCAGCGGATGAAAAGATTCTATGCAATACGTTCCTTTATAGCCTTGCATCATTTCTGCCAGTGTCCGTGCTGTCTCAATACAATCTCCCTCTGGCTTTATCTCAATAATCAAGGGCACCCGTCCATCTACCATATTCAAAACATCCTGAAACAGAGGGATCTTTTCTTCGGATACGCCAAGGGAATACTGCTTAAGTTCTTCAAACGTATGGTCTACCACCGTTCCTTTCGTCTTACACATCCTTTTTAAAGTCCCATCATGAAAAACCACCAGCTTATGATCTCTTGTCAACTGCACATCCAGTTCAATCCCATATCCCCGCTCTACTGCTTTTCCAAATGCAGCCATGGAATTCTCCGGTGCCTCCCCCTTATTATCAAAAAGACCACGATGTGCAATATATACCTTTCGAAAAGGCTCCATCTGCTCTCTTCTTCTGGTATTCGGCTTTATCGCCAATAAATACAAACACAATACTGCAGCCACGGTTATAAATATCATTAACATTACTTCCTCCTACGATCATTCTATTTTCAAGTCCTCCTTGGCAGATATCCTTTGAAACATTGTATGTCCTTTTGAAAAAAAATACAACTGTAAGAAAGAATCTCTCTTTGAATCGTAGAGCAGAGCTCCTTACATATAAAAATTAAAAATCTCCCATAGAATATCACTTGCTGAAAAACACTGAATTCTATGGGAGATTCTTATTTTGCGATGCAGAGGCTAAAAATGGGATATTAACCGACAGCCCCATTTTCTTATGCTTTTATGGTAAATATCGATGGATGCGATTATCCTTCAATCGTAATATAACGCTTTTCTTCTTTTGGTTTTTCTTCCTTCTTTGGAATCGTCAATGTAAGGATACCATCCTTAAATCCACCTTTGATATCGGCTTCTGTAAGATTCTCACCTACATAAAAGCTTCTCTGGCAGGCTCCGGTAAATCTTTCCTGACGGATATATTTTCCGGTCTTTTCATCCTTTTCTTCTTTCTTCTCTTCTTTCACTGCATGAATGGTCAAATATCCTTTTTCAAGAGCTACTTTGACTTCATCCTTCTTATATCCTGGCAGATCCATCTCCAGTTGATAAGCATCCTCTGTCTCTTTCACATCCGTCTTCATCAAATCATTTCTCTTTGTATAAGCCTGTTTCTCTGCCTTCTTCCAGTCTCTGTCTGTATAAAATGGGTATCCAAAAAAATCATCAAATAAATCTTTTCCAAAAATGCTAGGTAACATAATCATTCCTCCTATTTAAAATCTTATTACTTTCTTATTCTATCCAAAAATCCCTTTTATTAAAAGGGAGATAACTACTATCCTTCAATCGTAATATATTGTTTTTCTTCTACCTTCTTTGCCTCTTTCTTAGGTACGAACAGCTTTAAGGTTCCATCTTCAAATTTGGCTTTAATGTCCTCCTGACCTACTTCTTCTCCTACATAAAAGCTTCTGCTGCTGGATCCAAAGTATCTTTCTCTGCGGACATATTTTCCTTTCTCGTCTTTTTCATCTTTATTCGTATTTGCAGTTGCCTGAATGGTTAAATATCCATCCTTTAACTCTGCCTTCACGTCTTCTTTCTTTACACCAGGTATATCCATAGTAATCGTATATCCTTCTGGCTGATCTTCAATATCAGTTTTCATCAAATGGTTTGTTCCATTACTTCCAAATGGAAATTCAAAAAAGTCATCAAATAAATCTTTTCCAAAAATACTAGGCATCATCATAAAACATCTCTCCTTTTCTATTCAATCATGATATCTATTATTTTTAAAACTTGGATCGGGAAGTGGTATCTGGATTCCATCCTGATTACCCTCATCCTTTGTTCTAGTTGTAATATAACACATATTATTAGCACCGTCAAGATGTGAGTGCTAATTTTTTAAAATTATTTTTCACTTAAATGAAACTATTGCTGTCATAATGGCAAAAGCCAGTTCAAATGGCAAAATCCCATTTGAACTGGCTCAATTACTATTTAAATCCTGTTATTTGCTTTCCTGATTCATTCCATATTATATTTATTCTCCTCCAAATATCCCACTCTTATTCTCATAAGAAGTATGTAACATCTTCTCCGCTAATTCGCTTAATGGCTCTCCATAAAATTCACTATATACTTTTTCAATATCCGGATTTTTATGGCTTAGACGCAGCTTCATAGACTGATCTTTTTTATACAGACTTTCCATACGAGCTTTTCGAACTACATCCTTATCTTTCATAATATCTTTCGGCTGACCGCCTCCACCAATACATCCACCCGGACATGTCATAACCTCTACAAAATGATATTGCTTTCCTGCAGCGGCCATCCGATCTATAAATTTTCTTGCATTTTCTGTACCATAGATTACTGCTACATGAATGTCCTTATCCAGAATTTTCACCGTTGCTTCCCGTATTCCTTCATATCCACGTACTGGCGCATAATTGAGAAGAGCTTCCGGCGCTGGTTCTTTGGTAAGATATTCATATGCCGTTCGAAGTGCCGCTTCCATCACTCCTCCGGTATTTCCAAAGATTACTCCTGCTCCGGATGCTTCCCCCATAAAATCATCATATTCACTACCTTCTAAGGATGCAAAATCAATCTGTTCTTCTTTTGCCCATTTTGCCAGCTCTCTTGTAGTGATAACCATGTCCATATCGCGGAGTTCTTTCTCTCCATGATATTGAGCTGATGCACACATTTCCTCTCTTCGGATTTCAAATTTCTTAGCCGTACAAGGAGTCAATGCTACATTGACAATCTTCTTTGGAGCAATTCCCATTTTCTTGGCAAAATATGTCTTAATGGTCGGTCCCTGCATTCCAATCGGACTCTTTGCAGAAGAAATATTAGGAAGCAGATCTGGATAATATAATTCTACAAATTTTACCCAGGCCGGACAACAACTTGTAAATTGTGGAAGTGGCGCTGTTTGCTTTGTAATCCGCTCAATCAACTCGCTGGCTTCTTCTACAATGGTAAGATCTGCCCCAAAATTAGTATCTAACACATAATCAAATCCCAATTTTCTCAGCAATGCTACCATCTGATTCTGAACAAAACTGCCATCTGACATTCCAAATTCCTCACCCAATGCTGCACGAACCGATGGAGATGTGCTAACGATCACAACTTTATTTGGATTTTGGATAGATGCCTTCACATTCTGATATTCATATTTTTCTGTAATACTATCCACCGGACAAACATTCGCACACTGTCCGCAATGAATGCAGATTGCCTGATTCTTAGTCTGTTCCAATGTATAGGTCCCATGCACTCCTATTGGATCTGTACACACATCCTTGCACATTCCACATTTAATGCATTTTGATTCCTCACGAAAAATACTTGGATTATCCTGTTCAATGGGTACTCGAATATCCATTGACATATGTTTCATATTGATTCACCTGTCCCTTCTTACATATTCTTTATATTTTTTTTATCTTATCGATCACTCCAGTCACCAGCTGTTCAAACTGATCCTTCACCCGGTCTGCTGCTTCCTGAACTTCCTTATGATTCAATGGCTGATCTAAGATTCCTGCTGCCATATTGGTGATACAGGAAATTCCGCACACCCGCATTCCCATATGGTTGGCTGCTATGGCTTCACACACGGTGCTCATGCCTACCGCATCGATACCCAGCTTACGAAACATGCGAATTTCAGCTGGTGTCTCATAGCTTGGACCAGAACACTGTATATAAACACCCTTTTTCAGATCTATCTGTTGTTCTGACGCTGCTTTTTCGATCATATGACATAAGCTTCTGTCATATACCTGGCTCATATCAGGAAAACGCACACCCAACTCTTCCATGTTCGGTCCCCGTAATGGATTTGGGACTGCGATCGAGATATGATCTTCGATCATCATCAGATTGCCCGGCTGAAAGTCTAAATTCACACCTCCCGCTGCATTGGTCAGAATAAGGATCTTTGCCCCCAGCATTCCCATCAATCGAATCGGAAGCACCACATCTGAAATATCGTATCCCTCATAATAATGAACTCTTCCCTTCATGATAACAACTGGAAATCCCTCAATATAACCAAATAGAAATCTTCCATCATGACCGGCAACCGTCGACACTGGAAATCCTTCGATTTCTGAGTAAGCCACCTCTGCTTCTACTTTCATCTGATTCGCATAACCGCCCAGGCCGGAACCAAGTACAATAGCCGCTTTTGGGATAAATGCAGTCTTTTCACGAATCTGTTCCTTACAATCCAGAAGCTTTTTATATCCTTCTAATTTTATCATATTGCTCATGATAACCAACACACCCTTTCCATCCTATTGATTATCTTCATCATATGCCAAGACCTTTTCTCCGTCAATATGAATTTTACTCCATAGAACGATTTTCCAGATATTCCATAACCTCATTTATATTCTCTTCGGTAATCGGATATGGATAGTGGCGCACATCGGACATATGAGGAATCTGATGCATCACCGGTATAAATTCATCCAGCGTGATATCGATATCCTCAAGACTGACTGGTAATCCAAGCTTGCGATTGAACTGATAAATCTTTTCAAATTCTTCCATTTGTCCATCATACAACAGTGCGATCAATACTCCAAATCCTACCACTTCCCCATGGAGATGCTTTTCTTCAATGACCGGATAAGCCGTCAATGCATAAAACACTGCATGAGCAAGACCACTATTATAATCTGGCGTAAAATCTCTTGTTAAAAGAATGGATGCAATGGCAGTAGTCACTACAATGGACAAAACTACCTGCTCCAGCTCATAGGAACAAATCCATTTTTTATTATCTTCATATGCCTCTTTACCATATTGAAGCAGTGGATCTAAACACATCTGACTGACTGCCACTCCAAGTGCCGTAAAATGCTCTAACTGTTCACCTCTGGATGAAATCTTTGCTTCATAATATTTGGCATAAGTATCCCCAATTCCTGCCCACAGATACCGCTCTGGTGCCTGTGCCATTACCTCTGTATTGATAAATGCATGCTTTGGTGGATGGAGAAAGAAATGTGGTTTTAGGAACGTACCATCCTCATGATACATAATGGAAACAGAAGTACACGCCGCGCAATTGGATGCAATGGTTGGAAACGTAAAAATCGGCTTTTTCTCCTCGATACATAGACATTTGCACGTATCCAGGGCTTTTCCTCCTCCCACTGCAAATACCATATCTGCCTCCTGATACAACCTCTGCTTTCGAAGCTCTTCCACCGCCTGATAGGTACAGTCGTTTCCATAGAGTATCGATCCTAGGATCGTCAATGAACTACTGCTAATTGCTTCTCTTATTTTCTCTTCTGCCGCTTCCCGTGCCTGCTCTCCTCCAATGATCAGGACCTTTGTCCCATATGGTTCGCAAATTTTAGGGATGTGTTCATATACTTTTTCGCCAATGGAATAGCTCGGTAAATTCATTTCATAATTGTTAAGTCTCATGTCTTTTTTATACCTCCTGTGTGACCAATACTCCTCTTTTTACCTTATCAAAAAGATAATGAACCACAAATGGAAGTACAATGACTACGATAGTTGCATATCCGATATAAGAATATCCGGTTTTTACTAATGGAATCAGACCAAACTGTGCAATACCAAATGCCAAAAACGTAAATGCAAATGCGGTTATCATTGTATACCTACGATGCTTTCCCTGTGAAATCTGTGTCTGCTTCTTTTCTATCTGATGAACACTTCTTTCTACAATTCCTGCAATCATATTGACTCCTGTAGAAACTGCTCCAAGAACGATTAAAATAGAAATGACCGGTGTTAAAACAGATGCACCCACACCCGTCTGAACCAACAAAAGCATTGGTACGGAGTAATCACTAAGCTGTGGAAGATGGGCAATTGCCAGTAATCCTAATACTGCCAGTTCCATGACTGCTGCATCGATGATAAACATATAAATCATAGATTTTTTGATTTCTTTTTCATCTTTTACATTTCTTGTATGTTGATACATTAATCCAATTGCGGTTAACTGAAAAACCCCATAGATACAAGCCATCCGAAAAGATTCACCCAGGGAACCATCTGCCTGAGACCCGACTGCCATCGTTCCTGCTGCTATCTTCTGAATAGAATCTATAATAACCTCTCTCTGCACAATGATATTTGGTATCAGCACTGCCAATAGCCCTACTATAATCAGTATGGATAATGCAGAAGAGCATTTTCTGACCAGATCTGTTCCAAACAAAGTGATCGCAAAGATAAATGCACCAATCATCAGTGTGCAGATAATGTACGGAATTCCTGTCAGTGCATTTAACGTTGCTCCTCCCGTCGCAAATGCAACTGCCGGTGCCATACACACCATTACAAAATATTCAATTTCATATAAATTGGAAAAAAGCTTTCGAAACCGTCCATAAAAGCTGTCAGAAAAGCTGCGGTAATCATAAGTCTGATGTCTATGAGCATATTTCATCCCATAGTAATAGAATAACGATAACAGGGCCTGTGCAACAACGGGCATAATCAGGGATCCGATGCCAAAATTAATAAAATATTGATAAATCTGTGCTCCAGAGGCAAATCCTCCGCCAAACTGTGTCGTAAATCCAACAAATGCAATTTCTAATGCCAATGAATGTGTATTTCTCGTTTTCATTTTCATCTTCCTTTCCTTCCATAATATATGTTCTCTTACTACATCTGTGGAACAGAAATTTTTTTCTTAAGGAATTCGAGGAATTTCTTGTAACAAAAAAGCTCCTGTCCCTGAAAAACTGGGACAAGAGCTACAAATTCACTCCTGCGGTGCCACCCGTATTGACATAATATCTATGCCCGCTCATTGCATACCATCATATGCATTACTTGTTAACGAAGCATCTCCTCCGTCTCGCCTACTAAGCATAATCGCTGCCGTTGGGTCCGCCCTCGTAAGTCCATTCACAACAGTGTTCTGTATGCCTCCCACCAAACGGCATCTCTCTGGACAGAATCAGGCTGTTCCTACTCCTCTTACTCATCGGTTTTATCTTGTCCTGTATTTTAGCACGTTAATTTTACAAAATCAACTAATTTTTCCCATCTTTTAAAATTTTTTTCTTTTCATGAGAAACTGAATATTTTAGCAGATGCTGCCAAGTATGATGTGGCCTGTACCTCTAGCAGGTCCAACCGCCGGGGCAAGAAAGGCTTTCTTTCTTGGCAACACTGTTGCCTGTGGTATTTGCCACAGTTTTGCCTCTGACGGGCGATGCGTCTCTCTGTTAAAGATTTTACTCACCAATGAATGTATTTTTGACTGCAAATATTGCCTGAACCGGGCAAGCAACAATCGTCCCCATGCTACCTTCACCCCTGAGAAGATTTATACGCTGGTAGTCGAATTCTATCGAAGAAATTATATTGAAAGACTGTTCTTAAGCTCCAGTGTTCTTAAGAGTCCAACTTATACTATGGAACAGATTTACCAAACCATTTATTTGTTAAGAACCCGGTATCATTTTCGTGGATACATCCATGTAAAAGCCATTCCTGGTGCTCCTGAAGAACTAATTACCAAAGTTGGCTTTCTCGCTGACCGTATAAGTGTGAATATTGAACTTCCAACCAAAGAAAGCCTCAGGAAGCTGGCTCCCCATAAGAAGCCAGAGAATCTGGTCAAACCCATCCGACAGATTCAGAACGGTATTATAGGTCATCGGCTTTCCATTGGGAAAGGTCCTCAGATGGAACATTCTACAGGCAATCGTTATTTAAGGCATTCCATTTTTGAAGAAAATCCTTATCAGCGTCTGGAAACTCGCCAGACCGTTTCTTCTGTTGGGAAGTCCATGCCCCCAAAGCTTCCGAAGGACACCTCTTTGTGCCAGCTGGACAGAGTACACAGATGATCATCGACTTTATCAAGCAGACTGGCTACTTCGCTTTTATGGCTTTCATGCAGATGAATTATTATCCACGGATCACCCCAACTTTAATATTCTGCTGGATCCTAAGTGCGACTGGGCACTCCGACATCTGGAATTATTTCCTGTTGAAGTCAACACTGCTAGTTATGCTAAGCTCCTACGAGTACTTGGAATTGGCACCAAATCCGCCCCACGAATCGTAAAATCACAAAAGCAGGGTCATTTGGATTTTATTCATTTAAAAAAGATGGGTGTTGTTTTAAAAAGCGCCAAGTATTTTATTACTTGCAATGGGAAAATGATGTACCGGATTCCTATAGAAGAGAATTTTATTACCGGACAACTGACAGGGGAGGATTCCAGACAGGCATGGGAGATCGAGCATCCGCAGACCTATCGCCAATTGTCTCTTTTTGATGATTTTCACTTTTCAAGAAGGATAAACACTGAGGATTATCAGAAATCCATCTCCGGTCAGATCTGATTTTAGCTCTATCGCTCACACATGGAAGGCTGGTATTAGGAGAATATGATGGATGAGAGAAAGACAGTGTTTACCTGTAATGATCAATTTGAAGATATGATGACCTGCATTTACGATGCATGGGCTTCCAGACTTGGACATTCCCATGTCCATTGAAACTGGACCGATCGGTCAGTAATGAAGCACATTCTCATCGAGAGTTTATCCGCTTTTCCAATCTTCCTGGAGATGTATTGGTCATCCATATTTCTTCGAAAAGCAATGTGCTCACACTGACTGCCCCTCATTTTTATCTAACTACACTATCACAAAAAGAAATGGACCATCTCTCTCAATTGAGGGATGATCCATTTGTTGATCTTTGGAAAGTTTTTTTCAAAAGCATTGGTATCGAGCAACGAAAGAATCCTCGCTGTCAGAGGAATATGCTTCCACTATGGTATCGCAAACACATGACGGAATTTCACTAATTCTGATCTTCTAATATCCTGTGTACCAACTGGACTAATGTTTCGTGTTCGTTTAATTCCGGTTGCTCCAGTACCCGTTCCAGAAGAAGATTCAGAATCCTTCCCATCTCTTTACCTGGCTTGATTCCCAATTTGATGAGACCTCTTCCGTCCATTTCAAGTTCCTTTAAGGTCAGGCATTCATTATCTGCCACGATTTCATCCAATAGAAGTCTGGTCTTTTCCAATATCTCCAGCTTTTCCTCCTGTTGATAGTCACTTTGTGCCATTACATCGGCTCTTTGTACTTGAAAAAGAAGATAACACATCTGCGTTCCAATCTGATTGGCCAGGCGCCGAACACCTTTTTTATTGACCTGCTTGGAAGAAGAAAATCTCCAGTCATGCCATTCCACTAAAGTCACGACTTTCTTTACGGTATCATTGTCAAATTTTAGTCTCCGTAATACCTGTCTGGCAATCTCCTTACTGTGCAGTGGATGCCTATTAAAATGATCAATGCCTTCCTGATCAGTTGTTTTACAATCCGGCTTTCCGGCATCATGTAAAAGCATTGCATAACGAAGCACCACATCTGGTTCCACTCCACAAATGCTATGAAGCGTATGCATTCCCACAGAATATTTATGGTGCGGATTCCTCTGTGGTGTTTCCATCATGCGATCCCATTCCGGTAAAATAATTTTTGTTATACCAAGCTCATAAGCCATAAGCAGGAATTCGGGATGAGGAGAGACAAGTATCTTCGTCAGTTCCTCCCGAATCCGCTCAGCACTGATATCCTTTAGAAATTCCCTTTTTTCAACCATGGCCTGCTTTGTCTGTTCTTCAATGGAAAAATCCAACCTCGCCGCAAACCGTAATGCCCTTAGTATCCGCAAAGCATCTTCATCAAATCTCTGTCTGGCTTCTCCAACACATCGAATCACTCCAGCTTCCAGATCCTCTTTACCTCCATACAGGTCTATCAAACCTTCCTGTTCGTTATATGCCATGGCATTAATGGTAAAATCCCTGCGTAGAAGATCTTCCTTCAAACATTTGGTAAAGACAACTTCTTTCGGCCGTCTATGGCCCTCATAAGTTCCATCGATTCGATAGGTCGTTACCTCATAAGGCTCCCTTCCCATCATGACCGTTACCGTTCCATGCTCAATTCCTGTATCAATGGTATGAGAAAAGAGTGCTTTCACCTGATTTGGGGAAGCCGATGTAGTGATATCCCAGTCCTTCGGTTCTTTGCAAAGCAAGGAATCTCTGACACATCCACCTACAATATAAGCTTCATATCCATGTTTCATTAAGGTGCTAATTATGAAATTGGCATGTTGCGGTATTGTTATCTTCATTCTTATCTCCCCTGATCATCCCTCACTTTAGTATGCTTTTCCGAAGTAAACCATTTTCTTAGCTGGTTTTCCACAATGAACACAGATATCTCCTAAATGTTCCTGTTCAAATGGCATACATCGAGTCGTTGCTCCTGTTTCATCTTTGATTGCCTCTTCACACTCTTTATCGCCACACCACATAGCTTTTACAAATCCCTGTTTTTCTTCGATAATAGAACAGAATTCTTCCCAGTCATTTGCCACGTGTGTATTATCTTCCACATGTTTTTTCGCTCTTGCAAGCATATCATCATGCATCTGATCCAACACTTCCTGAAGCTTCGTATCTAATTCATCTATAGAAACAAAGATCTTCTCTCTTGTGTCACGGCGTACAATAACTGCCTGATTCTTTTCAATATCCTTTGGTCCGATTTCTACACGAACTGGAATACCCTGAACTTCCTGTTCGCTGAACTTCCATCCCGGACTCTTATCAGAATCATCTACTTTTACACGATATCCAGATTTTATCAGATTCTGGCGAATCTCTTCTGCCTTCTCCAATACACCTGCTTTTTTCTGCATGATCGGAATCATCATAACCTGTGTTGGTGCAATTCTTGGTGGAAGTACCAAACCAGAATCATCCCCATGTACCATAATAATTGCTCCGATGATACGTGTAGACATTCCCCATGAGGTTTGATGTACATACTGTAATTTATTATTTTTATCTGTATACTGAATTCCAAAGGCCTTTGCAAATCCATCTCCGAAGTTATGACTGGTTCCAGACTGTAATGCTTTTCCATCGTGCATCAATGCTTCAATCGTATATGTTGCATGTGCCCCTGCAAATTTTTCCTTCTCTGTCTTCTGACCTTTTACCATTGGAATTGCCAACACTTCTTCACAGAAATCTGCATACAGATTTAACATCTGAACGGTTCTTTCCTCTGCCTCTTCTGCAGTTGCATGAGCAGTGTGTCCTTCTTGCCATAAGAATTCAGAAGAACGTAAGAATGGACGAGTTGTCTTTTCCCATCTTACTACAGAACACCACTGATTATATACTTTAGGAAGGTCACGGTAAGACTGAATGATATCTGCATAAAAATCACAGAATAAAGTTTCAGAAGTAGGACGTACACACAAACGTTCCTGTAATTCATTGGCTCCTCCATGTGTAACCCACGCAACCTCTGGTGCAAATCCCTCTACATGGTCCTTTTCTCTCTGTAACAGACTTTCTGGAATGAACATTGGCATTGCCACATTTTCCACTCCGGTTTCCTTAAATCTACGGTCTAATTCCCTCTGGATATTTTCCCAAATGGCATAGCCACGTGGACGGATGATCATACATCCCTTCACACTGGAATACTGCATCAATTCTGCTTTTTTTACCACATCTGTATACCATTGAGCAAAATCCTCATCCATTGGTGTAATCGCTTCTACTAGTTTTTTATTTTCTTTTGCCATATCTCTTTCCTCCATCTTTTTCTTTTACGGCAAAGGGTATTTCAATTTTAAAAATTGAAATACGCCGAACAGTTTCATCCCCATAGGGACCGAAATCGTCCGGCGGTACCACCCTGATTAATTCAAATCATGAATTCACTCATCTGATCCGTAACGCTGACCCGCGCTGCCGTTTCCAGCAGAGACTCCAAGGCAGGTTCCACAAGGATCTGCTGGAAACTTCACACCTCCTGGTTTCCTCTCTGATAACAAATACTCCTATGTACTATCCCTTTTCACAGTCAGCTTTTATTTTAAAAGAAGAACTCCCTTTTGTCAACTTTTGAAATTCTCGATCCAGTATTGAAAGGTAAATTCATTTTACACCCTGCCGTTTCTTTAACACTCTGGCATTATCAAAGGTCTTGCGACGGGTCATGGAATATACGATATTCTGCTGAACAGTCTCTAATGCTATCCTGCTCTCGGCTTATTTTGCACCTCTGCGATAAAGTTTTTCTTCTATTTTGCCTTATCGCAGAGAAAACCACAGTAATTTCAAATGATTTAGTGCAAATTATTTTTACCTTTCAATGCTGTTCTCGATGCTTCTCCACCAATCCATGCATTTCAAAAAAGACAAAAAGTTTTCTTGTATCGGGTTGACTTTTGCCAGCCTGCGTACTATAATCACTTTATTACGTTGAAGTGCTACACTTCATCACATTAAATATTAGCAGTGAGGAGATGAATTTATGAAACTTACCATGCAGACTACTTCTGCAGAATATGACATTATTCTGGAACGTGGCTGTATCAATCGGATTTCTTCTTTTATCAATTTAAATAGAAAAGTCTTTATCTTAACCGATGATAACATCCCGGATCGATGGGTAAACACTGTTCAGGCACAGTGCCCAAACTCCACAGTCTATCGTGTTGCCAGTGGCGAAGAAAGCAAGAGCATGCAAACATATGAAAAAGTATTAACAGCCTGCCTGGACTTCCATATGAGCCGAAAAGATCTGTTGATCGCCCTTGGAGGAGGTGTGATTGGAGACCTGGCTGGATTCGTTGCAGCAAGCTATATGCGGGGAATTGATTTTATGTCTATCCCTACCACAACTCTTTCTCAGATTGACAGCAGCATTGGCGGAAAGACTGCGATCAATTTAGGAAAGGTTAAAAATATTGTAGGAGCCTTTTATCATCCAAAACTGGTCCTCATTGATTTTGATACACTTTCCACCTTACCGGAAAGACAAAAGATTAATGGATTGGCAGAGGCCATCAAGGCTGGTCTGATTCGTAATCCTGCACTCTTTGAACTTTTCGAACAAGAGGATTATGAAGATCATCTGGAGGAAATCATCTATCAGTCTCTTTGTATGAAGAGAGATATTGTCCAACAGGATGAAAAGGAAAACAATCTTCGAAAGCTATTAAACTTTGGCCACACAATTGGTCATGGAATTGAAGCTTACTACAATTTGGAAAAATATCTGCATGGAGAATGCGTTGCCATGGGTATGTTTTATTTTATCACTTCCAAGGACTTAAAAAAACGCCTAAAGAAGATCTGTACCCGTATGGGACTTCCGATTACAGATGATTACGATATTCAAAAAGTATATGAGATTACGACCATGGACAAAAAGGCGGCAGATGGAATCGTTTCCACTGTATGGGTTGATGAACCAGGAAAAGCTTATATTAAGGACCTTCCTCAAACAGAGCTTTTGGCTTTATTAAAACAGGGGCCATTTTAGTATGGCTTAGAACATCGACTTGAATTTAGAAAAAAGGAGTATTCACAATGGTAATTACATTAAAGCAA
>ERZ1032130.93-NODE-93-length-28030-cov-5.917855_pt1 | contig 28030 bp, 26 predicted proteins | sample MGYA00517879_ERZ1032130 | MGnify/ENA primary metagenome ERZ1032130 (study PRJEB33719, sample SAMN04262597) | wastewater metagenome | biome: rural village; feature: animal feces; material: feces | host: Bos taurus | place: El Salvador | collected 2012-01-31 ...
ATCTGCTTCTGGACCTGACTGCGTTTAATCTTGTCCAGCTTGGTTGCAATGATGATAGGTTCAAAGCCATTGTGGCAAATCCACTCATACATCATCTTATCATTGGCTCCCGGATCGTGGCGAATATCGATCAGCAAAAAGACTGCTTTTAACTGCCCGGAACCGTGGAGATAGCGCTCGATCAGTTTGCCCCACTGCTGCTTCGACTCCGCAGATACCTTTGCATATCCGTATCCCGGCAAATCAACAAAATATATTTCATTATTTATATTATAAAAATTGATTGTCTGGGTTTTTCCGGGCTGAGAACTTGTTCTTGCAAGGGATTTTCTGTTCATAAGAGCATTAATCAGAGAAGATTTTCCCACGTTACTCTTTCCCGCAAATGCAATTTCAGGCAATGTATTTTCCGGTAATGTACTGGTAATTCCGCAAACGGTTTCCAGTGCTGCACTTTTAATAATCATATCTTATCCTCTAGGCAATAAACGCCTCGCTTATTACTTGTTCCATTGTTTCTACAAAAATAATTTCAACGCCTTCTTTGATTTCATCCGATATTTCATCAATATCTTTCTGATTATCTATAGGTACTAAAACTTTTTTTATACCGGCATTTTTTGCAGCTAAGACTTTTTCTTTTAAGCCGCCAATCGGGAGTACTCTGCCGCGAAGGGTTATTTCACCTGTCATCGCCACAAGCGGCTCTACCTTTTTTCCTGCTACTGCTGATAGAATTGCAGTTGCCATAGTAATACCTGCGGATGGACCATCCTTAGGCACGGCGCCTTCCGGTACATGAATATGGAAGTCGTTCTCTTTAAAAAATTCAGGTGCCACTTTATATGTCTTACCTACACTACGCACATAGCTTAATGCCGTCATAGCAGACTCCTTCATTACATCTCCCAGTTTACCTGTAAGCTGGATTTCGCCTTTTCCCGGCATTACATTGACTTCGATTTCCAACGTATCACCGCCTACACTGGTCCATGCAAGTCCTCTGACAATGCCCACTTCCGCCTTTTTAGCTGCTTTATCTTTCTGGTATTTTTCTTTTCCAAGGAAATCCTTTAGGTTTTTGTTATTAACTTTAATAGTTAATACTGGCTTTTCTTCCCCACTTTCGCCTGCGCTCTGTCTGGCTGACAAAATATCTTTTGCTGCTTTTCTACAAATCTTGGCAATCTGTCTTTCCAGTTCACGCACACCGGCTTCTTTTGTATAGCTCTCAATAATACCTTTTATAGCACTATCGCTGATACTTAAGTCCTTGCGTGTTAAACCATTTTTCTCAAACTGCTTCTCTATAAGATGTTCTTTCGCAATATGGAATTTCTCATTGGCAGTATAGCTACCCACTTCAATAACTTCCATACGGTCAAGAAGTGGTCTTGGTATGGTCTGTACGGAGTTTGCCGTAGCAATAAATAACACCTGTGATAAATCCACCGGTATCTCTACATAGTGGTCGATAAAATGTTTATTTTGCTCAGAGTCCAACACTTCGAGGAGGGCTGAGAAGGTATCCCCTTTATAATCATTGCTTACTTTATCAATTTCATCCAGAAGCATCAGAGGATTATTAACACCTGCCTGTTTTAAGCCATTTATCATACGTCCCGGCATTGCTCCGACATAAGTTTTTCTATGTCCGCGAATTTCTGCCTCGTCTCTGACACCGCCTAAGCAAATACGCACATATTTTTTGTTTAAAGCATCTGCCACACTTCTTGCAATGGATGTTTTTCCTGTTCCCGGAGGGCCTACAAGACAAATAATCGGGCTATCGCCTTTACCTGTCAAAACACGTACTGCCAAAAACTCTAAAATACGTTCTTTTACCTTTTCAAGTCCATAGTGGTCTGCATTTAACACTTCTTCTGCGTGGGCCAAATCAATATTGTCTTTAGAGGATTTCTTCCACGGAAGCGATAAAAGAGTTTCTATGTATCCTCTTTCCACCGCACTTTCACTGGATGCATCAGAAAGGGTCTTTAAACGCGCAATCTCTGTTTTCAATTTTTCTTTTACGGCTTTATCTGCCTTTAATTTCTTTAAGGCCTCTTCATATTGGTCCATTTCAGGCGCTTTATTCGTATATCCCAATTCTTCCTTAATGAAGCCCATCTGTTCACGAAGAACATATTCCTTCTGATGCTTATCAATACGTTCTTTCACTTTTGCCGCCATATCCGATTTAATAGATGCCATATTGATTTCATTGGATAAAATAATGGCAACCTCTTCCACCCTTTGCGAAATACTTAATGTTTCAAGTATTTCCTGCTTTTTTGTAAAAGATATCGGCATTCCGGCAATAATCTGGTCCGCTAAAACTCCCGGCTTTTTGATGCCATCAAAATGTGCCACCAGACCATTTCCGACTTTCGGATAATACTGTGCATACTTTTTAAATAAATCTTTAATGTAACCTACATAGGCTTTTCTCTCGTCATCCTTTTCAAAATCATCCACAGAATCCAATTTGTCTACTACCGCAGATAAAAATTGTCCGTTTTCTTCGTTCATAGAAACAATTTTCCCTCTGGAAAGTCCCTCTACAAAAAGACTGACAAGACCATCTTTTCTTTTATGCATCTGCTTTACTTTTGCGATGGCACCGATTTCATAAATATCTTCAAAGGTTGGATTGTCTGTTGCCGGATTTTTCTGGGACACCAAAAAAAGCTCGGTTTTCTGTTCCATGGCAATTTCAGCCGCACGAATCGATTTTTCTCTATTTAAATCAAAATGAAGCATCATATCCGGCATTACTACAAGACCTCTCAAGGCAATGACCGGTATGCTTTTTTGTATTACATTCTCTTCCATAATATTCCCTTTTCATCTATTACAAAGACCGCCACATTTGTGGCGGCCCTGCAAATTTTAATTATTAAAACCCGTTTGTATTATCTAAATTAACGATGTTTTGTAATAGGTTCGCCTGTACCTTCTACAGCTTCTTTTGTGATGATACATTCTGTAATAGTATCATCCGACGGAATGCGATACATCACATCCATCATAACCTTTTCCATAATAGAGCGAAGTCCTCTGGCACCTGTTTTTCTTTCAAATGCCTGGTCGGCAATTGCTTCAATTGCATCTTCTTCAAAGGTTAATTTTACATCATCGAAATTAAATAATTTCTGATACTGTTTTACTAAAGCACTTCTTGGCTCTTTTAAAATACGAACCAATGCCTCTCTATCTAAACCTTCCAGTGATACATTAATCGGTACACGTCCTACAAATTCAGGAATCAAACCAAATTTCACCAAATCCTGCGGAATGATTTCCTTAAAGATTTCTCCGATTTCTCTTGAACTCTTCTTTGCAATTTCTGCATTAAATCCGATAGATTTACGGTCTAATCTCTTTTCTACAATCTTTTCCAGTCCGTCAAACGCACCGCCGCAAATAAACAAAATATTGGAAGTGTCAATCTGGATAAGCTCCTGATGCGGATGCTTTCTTCCACCCTGTGGTGGTACACTTGCAACTGTTCCTTCAATAATTTTAAGTAGCGCCTGCTGAACACCTTCACCGGAAACGTCTCTTGTTATAGAAACATTTTCGCTTTTCTTTGTAATTTTATCAATTTCATCGATATAAATAATACCATACTGAGCACGTTCCACATCATCATCTGCCGCCTGAATAAGCTTTAACAAAATATTTTCAACGTCCTCGCCTACATAACCTGCTTCCGTAAGTGTGGTAGCATCGGCAATCGCAAACGGCACATTAATAATCTTTGCCAAAGTCTGCGCAAGATATGTTTTACCGGAACCTGTCGGTCCAATCATAATAATATTACTCTTCTGTAATTCTACACCATCATCTTCTTTTTGTGATAAAACACGTTTATAATGATTGTATACAGCCACTGCCAATACCTTTTTGGCTTCTTCCTGTCCGATAACATATTCATCAAGAAAATTCTTGATTTCCATCGGTTTCAGCAAATTGATATCGATATCATCTGCAATTTCAACCTCTGTTCCTGCATCATCAAACTCTTCCATAATGATATCACTACAGATTTCTATACATTCATCACAAATATATACACCCGAAGGACCGGAAATCAGCTTTCTCACGTGTCCTTGTGGTTTACCGCAAAAAGAACATCTTACTCTGTCATCAGAATTCTTTCCTGCCATATTTCATAACTCCTAAAATCTGTTCTAGTTTTCCATTCTGGAAGTAATTACTTTGTCAATCAAGCCGTATTCAACAGCTTCCTGAGCAGTTTTCCAGTTATCTCTTTCTGTATCTGCCGCGATTGTTTCATAATCCTTGCCTGTATTTTCTGCAAGCATTCTGTTTAATTTTTCTTTCGTTTTTAAAATATGTCTTGCTGCGATTTCGATTTCAGTAGCCTGACCTTTTGTTCCGCCAAGTGGCTGATGAATCATAATTTCAGCATTCGGAAGTGCATAACGTTTGCCTTTTGCACCACCGGCCAACAAAAACGCGCCCATACTTGCTGCCATTCCGATACACATTGTTGAAACATCGCATTTAATGTACTGCATTGTATCATAAATAGCCATACCTGCTGTTACAGAACCGCCGGGGCTGTTAATATATAACTGAATATCTTTATCCGGGTCCTCTGCTTCAAGGAAAAGTAACTGCGCTACTACTAAACTTGCAGTTGTATCATTTACTTCTTCACCTAAAAAGATAATTCTGTCCTTTAATAATCTGGAGTATATATCGTAAGATCTTTCTCCTTTGCTTGTTTGTTCAATGACATAAGGTACTAAACTCATTCTTATTCCCTCCTTATATTTTGCTTATGGCACCCATTTTGAGAAAATGGATGCCACACATAATCATTTAGACTTATTTTTCTTTTGCGTTTGCTACTACGAATTCTACTGCTTTTCTAACAGCAATATCCTTCTTAACTTCTGCAGAATGTTTGTCACCAAGTAATTCTTTTACTTTGTCTGCTTCCATCTGATACATTTCAGCCATTTTGCCGATTTCTTCATCATATTCTGCTTCTGTAACTTCAATCTTTTCAGCATCTGCAACTGCTTCTAAAACTAATCTTGACTGGATACGTCTTAAAGCCTGTGGCTTAACCTGTTCTAATAAAGTTTCTACAGTCAATCCTGTGAACTGCATATACTGTTCCATGGAAAGACCCTGCATCTGAATTCTCTGTGCAAAATCTTCAACCATCTGTCTCTGCTGTGTTTCAACCATTGCATCCGGAATTTCCATTTCTGCTTTTTCGATGATTGCGTCGATTACTGCATCTTCTTTAGCATCTTTCGCTGCTTTTTCTTTTCTTTCAGCGATTTTTGCTTTTACAGATTCTTTATATTCTGCAACTGTTTCAAATTCTGAAACTTCTGAAGCAAATTCATCATCTAATTCCGGTAATTCTTTTACTTTTATTTCTTTTACAGTACATTTGAATACTGCCGGTTTACCAGCTAAGGCTTCTGCGTGGTAATCTTCCGGGAAAGTAACATTTACTTCTGTTTCTTCATCTATTTTTGCACCAATTAACTGTTCTTCAAATCCAGGAATGAATGCACCTGAACCGATTGTCAACGGATAGTTTTCACCTTTACCGTCTTCAAATGCAACTCCGTCAACAAAGCCTTCAAAATCAATAACTGTCATATCGCCGTCCATAACTGCTCTGTCTTCTACAGCGATTGTTCTTGCATTTTCCTCTCTTTCTCTGTTGATTTCGTCGTTAATCTGTTCTTCTGTAACTTCTACATCTAATTTTTCAACAGTTACGCCTTTATATTTGCCAAGTTTCACTTCAGGTTTTAAAGCCACTTCTGCTGTAAAGATAAATGGTTTACCTTTTTCAATCTGTGTAACTTCTACCTTTGGTGAAGAAACGATTTCTTCTTCACATTCTTCTATTGCTTTTTCATAAGCAGGTCCGATTAATGTATTTGCTGCATCTTCATAGAAAATTTCAGGTCCGTACATTTTTTCAATCATCTGACGTGGAACTTTACCTTTTCTGAAACCCGGAACACTGATTTTTCCTTTGTTTTTCTGGAAAGCAGCTTCTAAAGCTTTGTCTAATTCTTCTGCTGAAACTTCAATTGTAAGTTTCGCCATGTTTTTTTCTAATTTTTCGATCTGTAAACTCATGTTACAACTCCTCCTAAATCCTTCTGTGAATCTCTCTATTAAAATATGGTATAATGATCCTTGCAGAACTCTGTGCTTGCACAGGGAGTTCTATAAGGCGAATGCCCTCTCGAAGACGTCAGCCGACGTGGTATTATTTCTCTTTACCCAATTTTCGGGCACATCAAAAAGACCATAGTCACAGTCACCATAGAATTATAGCACAAACGTTTTTAAATTACTAGTATTTTTTGGTATCCTTCGCATAAATCACTTTGGAATGCATACCCTTAAGTCCTCCAATTTTTCCAGCCATTGTACTGATAACTGTTTCTGTTGCTTCCAGAATAATGGTCAGTACAGTCGTTTCCCCGTTAATCTGAACCACTTCGTTTTTGTTAATCAAATATTTATAGTGTTCCTTTAAAATTTGATTGAGGGCTTCCTCGTCTCTTTCATTTTTCATAAAAATACCGATAATTGCCAGTCTTTTGTTCATAATTTTAATTCCTCCGCTTTTACTTCTTTTATATCGGCAGGACAATGTGTTGTAAACAAAATTGTCCTCTCTTTTCTATATTTCTCCATAAAAACAATTGTTTTTTCCTTTGTTACATCATCAAGACCTGTAAACGGCTCATCCATAATGATTATCGGACTGTCGGAAAGCATTGCCCGTGCAATCTCAACACGTCTTTTCATTCCGCCGCTGTACTCTTTTATAGACTTTGAAAGGCTCTCTTCCTGCAAAAGTTCACGCAGTGCTCTTTCGACCGCTTCTTTTTCCATAGAACACTGTCCCGTTGCAAAGACATTCTCTGTGGCGGTGTATTCTTCAAACAATCTGTTTTCCTGAAACACGCCCGCCCTGATGTCGGAATTTCCGCTGATTTCTCCGGCTTTAACTTTCTTAAGTCCCCAAAGGACCTTTAAAAGTGTGGTTTTCCCTATGCCGGATTTTCCTGTGATTGCATAATTTTTTCCCGTTGAAATCTCAACGTTAAAATTTTCAAGGACAATTTCATCCTCATAAGAAACTGTACAATCCGTCAATTTTATATTTTCTGTAATATCTTTCTTCCCGTCGTTGTCCTTGTTGCCTTGCTTCTTTTGATAAAGTGGACGTTTGCTAAAATATGCCTCCGTTATCCTGATAAGCAGTTTTTCACACAGATATGCTACCAGAATGATTGTAACCATCCACGACAAAACACCCGCTGTATCCAGATATATCTTGGACATATAGATACTTTCGCCCATAGAATAATCCGGAGTTCCGATAATCTCAGCTGCAACGCCCGCTTTAAACGCCATTCCAACGGCCAAAGTCAGTGCACTGATAAAATATGGTTTTATCCCCGGCAAATATATGTATCTGAGGCGATTTTCCCAAGGCATACGATATACCTTTGCCACCTCCAGCGGTTTTACATCCAGTTGCTTTAATCCCTCAAGAAAATTGAAATATACCGGTGGAAACGAAACCAAAAGTGCTATATAAAATGCCAGATTTTTTGCTCCTGCCCAAATCAATAAGAGCACCACAAAACAGGTTATCGGAGCCACTTTTATGAACTGTATCAGCGGTAATAAAATCTCCTCTGCCACTCGTTGCTTCCATGCCAAAATCCCCAAAATCACCGCCAGCAAAACACCGCACAAAAGTCCGCCCATAATACAAAGCACGGAGGCTCCCACGGTCTGATAATATTCCACGGTCTGTAAATCCTCAAAAAGCCGTTTTACAACTCCTATCGGTCCTTCCAGCAAAATGATATTGCCCACACTCCACGCAACAATCTGCCATACAACGAGCCAGAAAAATACGATTATAAGTTTACGCCATATGAAGTTTTTTTGTCCTATCTTTCTGTCAACTTTCATACGTTTCCCTTAAACTGCCTCGAACTACCTATTTCCCAAGGTAATAAAAATCTTCTGCCGGCAAAGAACCGCCTACCGCCTTTACATCCTTTTGATATAACACATTCAAGTATCCCGATAAAGCATTTTTCATTTCTTCTTTATCTATAAAAGTAATATTACAATTCGGAATTGCTTTCTTTGCTATCGGCTCTTTTGCAATAATACCTGCTTTTACTACAAGACTTGCCACAGCTTCCACGTTATCATTTGCATACTGAGCAGACTGTTTGTGGTCTTCTAAAAACAGTTTCACCGCGTCTTCATTCTGCTCTAAAAATTCTTTTCTGACAACCGTCACGCCGGTTACCATCATACTGCCGTTTTCACCCTGTAATTTGTCCCACTCTTCATTCATATCGAAGATCATATCCAGATTTTCGTTCTGCACCATTGTTGCAGTTACAAAAGGCTGTGGCAATAACCCAATAGCCGATTCATCCGAAGAGAGGACTGCTGCCACTTCAGTTGCCTCGGATTTATATTCCAGTGTTACATCATCTTCTGTAAGACCGTTTTCTTCCAGTACATACTGAAGCACATAATCCGGTGTCGTTCCTTTTCCGGTTAAATAAATCGTCTTTCCGTTTAAATCCCTAATATCTGTGATATTCTCATCACCACTTACCATATACAATACACCTAAAGTATTGATATCAATAACCACTACCTGACCTTCGGTTTTGTTATATAAAACACTGGCAACATTCGCAGGTACCAATGCAATGTCGAGTTCTTCCTGTGCCATCATAGCAAGTAATGTATCTGCTGCGGTTTCCATTGTAAAGGAATAATCATTAGCTGTTTCACCATATTCGGCACGTTCCATAAGTTCTACAAGGCCTATTGATGTAGGTCCTTTCAAGGAGCCCACGCGCACGCTGGCAGCTTTTTCCTCCTTACCACAGGCAATAGCCATCACACTCATCATCATTACCAATAAAATTGTTGTCAATCTCTTTAATGTTCTTTTCATATTTCCTCCATTTTAGCAGTTCTTTTATATAACTGCCTTAAACTATTACAGTATAGCACAACTACTGCCATTTGTGAACAAAACGTATTCTTACATGCAAAAAACTACGTCCGGATTGTTTTCAATCCGGACGCAGTCTCTAATTTTTAAGAAGATTATTTCATCTGTTCTTCCTGTTTTTTGATCATTCTACGAACCATTTCGCCACCGATAGAACCGGCTTCTTTAGAAGTAAGGTCACCATTGTAACCTTCTTTTAAGTTAACACCTAATTCACTGGCTACTTCTGTTTTAAAACGATCCATTGCTGCTTTAGCTTCAGGAACTTCCATTCTGTTGCTTCTATTTGAGCTTGCCATGTTACATTCACCTCCGTAAATATTTTCAAATCTATCTTTAGGATAAGCGCCTTAAGCGCTTATCCGATTATGTAACCGAATGAAGCACTTTTCATCGCTTATCTTGATGTTAGTATTTACGAATGGCAACGTATTATGTTGGTAATTTTTTCATCACATTTTATTTCTGAAAAGTTATTGTGAAACAGCTTCCTTCTCCCTCCACAGAAGAAACACTGATTTTTGCATTATTGCAAATACAACCGTGTTTTACTATAGCAAGTCCAAGCCCTGTTCCGCCAATTTTCTTAGAATGACTTTTGTCAACACGATAAAATCTTTCAAAAATCCGTTCCAGCTCTGTCTGTTTAATTCCGATTCCGCTATCCGTAACGCTCCACTTTATGTAGTCATCTTCTTCTCGGATATAAACAATCACTTTTCCGTTTTCTTTATTATATTTTACCGCATTATCACAAAGATTATATAAAACCTCACTGATAATTCCGAAATATCCCAAAACCGTTTCGTGTTGTCCTTCCAATTGTAGCAAAATATTTCGTTTTTCAGCAACACTTTCAAGTCTTTTCAATACACTCAAAGAAAGCTCATATAAGTCCACACTTTCTTTTTCCCCAAGACCGCTTCCCTCATCCAATTGTGAAATACGCAAAATATCGTTTACAAGTGAAATCAGCCTACCTGTTTCATCGTGAATGTTTTTTCCGAATTCCGTCACATCTTCTCGTCTGACCATATCGTTTCGCAACAAATCAGAGAGACCATAAATAGACGTTAACGGTGTTTTTAGTTCATGGGAAACATTGGAGGTGAATTCTCTGCGCAATTTTTCCCTTTCTTCCGATTCTGTAACGTCAATAATAATCAATACTGCACCTGCAATTTTTTCCTGTTCCAAGACCGGATTGGATAAAATCTGCAAATATCGGCCTTGTCTTTCCATTACGCGATTGTCGCTTTTTCCATTAAGAGCAGCTTCTACCGCAGTTCGGAATACTTCACTGCGGTTCATTGTATAAACACTGGTTGTTTTTTTAAAGAAATTCTTTCCCTGCATATCTGCTCCCAGCAATCTTTGGGCTGAGCTGTTATAAGATAAAATTTCTGTATCGGTATCAATTACTACAAAACCTTCCGTCATATTCTCGGTAATGGTAGTAAACTCTTTTTGCTTTCGTTCCAGTTCTTCCATCTGAAATGCAATGACTTCATTTTGCTTTCTGATTCTTCTGATAAAATCAGAAAGTTCATCATAATTATCTTCCAAACTCGGATTTTCCAAATCAATTTTGTTGATTGGTTCCACAATTTTTTTCGACAATTTAGAAGCTAAAACAGCCGACAATATAACAGCAACCACCATCACAATCAAAATAGGCTGCAACATATTTACAAGCAGTGTCAGTGGTGTGAACTGTGTCGTGGAAACACGTACCACACTACCACCTTCTAATAAAATGGCATAATAAACTGTCTTTTGCGACAACGTATTAGAGTATCGTTCTGCCTTACCATAGCCATCGCTTACCGCTTCCATATATTCTTCCCTGTCTGCGTGGTTTTCCATACTCTCCTTATCTGCCATATTATCGTATAAAACATTTCCCGATTCATCAATCCATGTAATACGGTTTTTAGTTATTAAACTTTCTAAATATGTTTCTCCCAACAGTTCCACTGATGTAGAAACATAGTTGGCCTCATTTTCCAATTCTTTCATAAGCTGGTTATCAAAATAGTGGTATAATACCCCCATAATAATCACCATAGAACAGAAAAATGTCAGTAAAGATACCAAAAGTGTGCTTTTGAATATTCTTTTTATCATAAACTTTCTCCTATTTTATATCCGATACCACGTACAGTTTCAATAACGTCTCCACAGTCGCCTAATTTCTCACGAAGTTTTCTGATATGAACATCTACGGTCCTGTTTTCCCCATCAAATTCATATCCCCATATCGTACGCAATATTTGATCCCTGTCAAATACCGTCCCTTGATTTTTCATCAGCAGACACAATAATTCAAACTCCTTTAAGGTCAAAACAAGATCCTCTCCGTTTACCTTTACAATGTGCTTTTCTAAAGATACATAAATGCCTTTATACCTGTACTCGCTACTTGTCTTCTCTTTTTTTGTACGTCTTAACCATACCTTGATGCGGGCAATTAATTCCATCGTTTCAAATGGCTTTGCCAGATAGTCATCTGCACCACTGTCGAGACCTAATATTTTATCATATACTGTATCTTTCGCAGTTAACATAATTACAGGTATTTCTTTCGTTTCCACATTTTTTCTGAGCTTATCAAGCACAGAAAGTCCGTCTTCTTCCGGCAACATTATATCAAGAAGAATTATTTCCGGTAGTTCTTCTTTGATTGCTTTCCAAAAATCTGAAGGTTTTTCAAACCCCTTTGCCGCAATTCCCGCACTCTGATTAAGCGCATATAAAACATAATTTCTGATGCTATTATCATCCTCTAACATATAAATCATATGCTAATACCTGCTTTCTGTAGGATTTTATTCATAACTCTGGTGCTTTCCTGTAATGGTGTATTCCACCCATTCTGCAATATTGGTGGTGTGATCACCGATTCTTTCCAAATATTTAGCAATCATCAATAAGTCCATATAATACTCACCATTATGATTGTCTTTTTGCACAAGAGTAATCAATTCTTTTTTTATCTCTAAAAACAATTTATCTACAATGTCATCATCCTCTATAACTTTTTTTGCAAGTTTTAAGTCTCTTTTTACAAAGGAATCAATACTTTCATTTGTCATCCGAATAACTTCTTTTGCCATTTTTTCAATGTGTGTTTCACTCTTAGTACCATTTCCGATTACATAAGGCACCATTTCCGCTATATCAGATGCCTGATCACCAATTCTCTCCATATCGGAAATCATCTTCAGTGCAGCAGTAATTTGTCTTAAGTCTCTTGCTACCGGTTGTTGTTGCAAAATAAGTTTTGTACATAGATGTTCTATGTCCTTTTCAATTTTATCAATATCTGAATCAATTGAAAATACTTTATCCAATTTTTTGATGTCATTATCCAGCATTCCTAACACTGCCGCCGAAATTGCCTCTTCACACAAGGCACCCATTTTTATTAATTCTATATTTAATTTTTCAAGCTGCGTATCCAAGCTTTCGCGCATTATCCAAACCTCCCCGTAATATAGTCTTCTGTTCTCTTATCCTTCGGCATAGAAAACAGGTTCTCCGTATCGCCACTTTCAATCATTTCTCCCAATAAGAAAAATGCTGTTTTATCCGAAACTCTTGCAGCCTGTTGCATATTGTGAGTAACCATAACGATGGTATAATCCTTTTTGAGCTGGGTAACCAGTTCTTCTATTTTTAAAGTAGAAATAGGGTCAAGGGCACTGGTAGGCTCATCCATCAAAAGTACCTCAGGTTGTACTGCCAAGGCCCTTGCAATGCAAAGTCTCTGCTGCTGTCCACCTGATAAACCAAGGGCTGATTTCTTCAGTCTGTCCTTAACTTCATCCCAAATCGCTGCATCAATCAAGGATTTCTCCACAATATCATCCAGTTTTGCCTTAGAGTGAATGCCATGAGTTCTTGGTCCATAGGCAATATTATCGTAAATGCTCATAGGAAATGGATTTGGCTTTTGAAAAACCATTCCTACTCTTTTTCTTAACTGATTTACATCCATATCACCATATATATCTTCATCGTCCAATCGAATATCACCTGTTATTTTACATCCTTCCACCAAATCGTTCATTCTGTTTAAACTTTTCAGTAACGTTGACTTTCCGCAACCGGACGGTCCGATAAATGCAATAATTTCCTTTGGTGAAATTTCTAAATTTATATCTTTTAAGGCGTGAAAATCACCATAAAAAAGATTCATATTTTTTATATCAAATTTATTCATCTAATTATTCTTTTCCTTTCGTAACCTTTTTCGCCACATAGCCCGACAGTGTATTCATTCCCAAAACAAAAATAAGTAGCACAACGGCTGTGGCATAGGCCTGTTCCTGATATAAACCTTCATTTAACAATGCATACATATGTACTGCCAGAGTTCTTGTAGACGAAAAAAGCGTTGATGGTACTTTTGCCGTCGTTCCCGCAGTAAAAATAAGCGCCGCTGTCTCTCCAACCATTCGACCGATTGCCAAAATAACTCCCGATAAAATTCCCGGAATCGCACTAGGTAACACTACTTTAAATACTGTTCTAAGTTTTCCGGCGCCAAGGCCAAAACTACCTTCCCTATAGGAATCCGGTACGGCCAGCAATGCCTCTTCTGTCGTACGCATTATCAGCGGCAATATCATAATAGATAAAGTTATTACCCCTGATATCAAAGAATAATTCCAGCCAAGCCCAATAACAAAAAGCAGGAAACCAAATAATCCAAATACAATTGATGGAATTCCCTGTAGGGTCTCTGTTGTAATACGTATCACTTTTACAAGTTTACTGCCTTTTTTTGCATATTCCACAAGATAAATTGCAGAAAAAACACCGATGGGGAGGGCAATCAGCAATGCAAGTGCCACCATAATAAATGTATTAATAAGTGCCGGTGTCATAGATACATTCGTTGTGTTATATTTCCATTCAAATAAATGCAGGTTTAAATTCGGAATTCCCTTGATAAGAATATAACCTACAATGGTAATTACAACTCCTATGGTAATTATCGCCGATAACCACAGTATTATTTTCAAAAGAAAAGAAAATGGATATTTTCTGTATTGTTTTAATGTTTTCATACGTCTTTCCTCCCTTTTAGCAAAGAGAAAGATAAGTTGATTATCAATACGAACACAAATAGTACCACAGCTGTTGCTATAAGTGCCTCTCTATGTAATCCGGTAGCATATCCCATTTCCAGTACTACATTGGCTGTCAAAGTACGCACACCATCCGTAATTTCATCCGGAATAATAGGCTGATTTCCCGCAATCATTACTACCGCCATCGTTTCTCCGATGGCACGTCCTATGCCTAAAATGACTCCTGCAAAAATTCCGGATTTTGCTGCCGGTAGAACAGCCGCAAAAACGCTACGCTCTTTTGTCGCACCAAGTGCCAGAGCGCCTTCAAAATAACTTTCCGGAACTGCTCTGATTGCTGATTCTGCCACACCGATAATAGTCGGTAAAATCATAATTCCGAGCATAATAGATGCTGTCAAAATTCCTTTGCCACCGCCTCCAAAAATCTCTCTGATAATCGGAACAATAACTACAAGACCAAAGAAACCATAGACAATAGACGGAATTCCTGCCAACAATTCAACCGCCGGTTTTAATATCTTATACAATTGGGGCGGACAAAATTTTGCCATAAAAACTGCTGTAAGCAGTGCTATCGGAACTCCTACAACAATTGCTCCTACCGTTACATAAATACTTCCTACGATCATCGGCAGTACGCCAAATAATTCCTGTTTCGGTGCCCATTTGGTACCTAGCAGGAATTCTTGTGGTCCAATCTCCACAATAGCGGCCACTCCATTTTTAAAAAGGAAAAGGCAAATTAGTGCAACTGCTATTATGGAAACTAATGCCGAAAGCAGAAAGATTATTTTCATAATAAACTCTTTAACTGCTGTCATATTTTTTACTGTACCTCTGACCAGTTTGTAGTTTCACCTACAAAAATGTTTTTAATCTGTTCGCTTGTTAAAGTTTCTACTGTGTTTTCTTTATTAACAATCACTGCGATGCCATCCATTGCAATTTTCGTAGCAGATACACCTTCTGCAATTTCAGTATCTTTTAAGTCTCTGGAAGACATACCGATGTCACATACGCCTTCGATTGTTGATGTAATGCCCGCACCTGAACCGGACTGCTGAATTTCAACTGTCACTCCTTCGTTTAATTCCATATACTTTTCTGCAATTTTTTCCATAACCGGTGCAACTGATGTAGAACCTGCCAATGTAACAGATCCCGTCAAACCTGAAGCTGTATAACTTGCATCACTACCAACCGAAATGTAACCTTCTTCGTCAATAATTGCCTGACCTTCAATGCTCATAATGAAATCGATAAAATCCTGTGCATTTTCGCCCAATTCATCACCTGTTACAATGTTAAACGGACGAGCTACTGAGTAATCTCCGCTACTTACGTTATCTGTACTTGCTTCCACACCATCTACTTTGATTGCTTTTACGCTATCATCCAAAGAACCTAATGAAACATAACCAATTGCATCCGGGTTTCCGGCTACTGTAGTCATCATAACGGATGTGCTGTTTGTAATTTCTGCATTTACTGTTGTATTATCAACATCATCTTCCATAATTCCAAGAAGTTCTGTGAATGCATCTCTTGTTCCTGAACCATCTTCTCTTGAAATAACACAGATTTCTGCGTCCACTTCATTAACTGTCTGTCCATTACCATTTGACTGCTGTACATCATTGTCTTTTTCCTTGTCAGCTCCACATCCTGTTACCATTGCCACGCACATTGTCATTGCGGCTACTATAGCAACTAATTTTTTTCCTAAATTTCTTTTCATAATAAATCCTCCATTTGTTTCAATGTCTTAAGTACATATTTATTGTAAATCCGGGAAGGTAAATTTAGATATCATACCAATGTTAAATTTATGTTAAATACGAGACTTGAAATTCATTTATCAAAAAAGACGACTTATCGAACTGTCTCGATAAATCGTCTTTCTTTTAAACTTCTATTTGATTTTTATCTCCATACAAAATTCGTTGTCTATCCGATGGGCTGACACTGATTACAGAGCCATGCTTATCATAATAAGTAAGCAAATCGGAATTACGTGCAACCTTCTTGCCTTCGGCTGATGCTAAAAAAGCTTCCGCCTCAGCCTTGGCTTTTTCAAATTGTGTTTTAGGCTTTTCTTCTTCTATTTTATCTGTATCTGTGGTTCGCTCAATTGCTGCATCGGACGTTTTCTGTAAATCCACATCTTCCGATGCTGCTGTATTCTCCACCTTTGGTTCTTCATTCCAGATACTGCTTATAAATCCCTTAATTGCATCTATAAGTTTGTTGACTATACTAGTCACTGTATCAAGTATACCACCACTTGTTACATTACCTTCATTTTCTGCCTTCTTGGCAGTCTCTGTGGTTGTACCTGTGAGAGTCAACCGAACACCATTTTCCTCGGCCTTAGCCGCGGTATCATTCTTAGATGCACTCCCTTTTTCGGTCTGCTGTCGTTTTAAAGCTTCACTACTTGGTTCATAAATGGCGCCTTCTTTTCCATAGTTAAGTTGGAATTTTTCACCGGCTCCGGCAGCATTTGTATTTACTTTTTTCTCATTGACCTGGGTATAACCATATCCGGGACCATTCCCGACTCTATCGACCATTTACTCACCTCTTTCGTTTTGATTCGGACACACATCTTAATTATGTGAGCTTTTCAAAATCCTGTGCTCCGTGCTTACAAAGCGGACAAACAAAATCTTCCGGTAACTCTTCACCTTCATATACATAACCACAAATCTTGCAAACCCATCCCTTTTTCTTTTCTGTTTCCGGGGCTGTTTTAATGTTTTTGTGGTAATAATCATATGTGGCACTTGGCTCATCATTTAATGTTACAGCATTTACCACATCTGCAATAAATAATGTGTGTGTTTCCAAATCAATCGTTTCTTTCACATACGCTGAAATATATGCATTGGTACCTTCTGTCACATAATACACATCATTGAGTGCCATCTTTGCATTTGGATAATCTTTAAATTTATCCACATCCCTTCCGCTCTGGAAACCGAAGTGTTTAAACAAATCAAATGTTGCCTTTTCTGATATAATTGATACATTAAAGCACTTACTTTCCATAAGGGCATTATGTGTATGATTTGACTTGTTTACAGCTACGCAAATACGGTTAGGATTAGAAGTCACCTGCATCACTGTGTTTACAATACAACCATTTTGTTTATCTCCGTCTTTTGTCGTTAAAACGTACAATCCATATCCAATTTTAAACATTGCTTTATTATCCATATTTTATTACTCCTTTTCTTCATAGGCTTTTCCTATGTAAAGCCCTTTTATACATATACAATTTGTTCGGCAATTTCTTCCGCTTTTTCTTTTCCAAGAAGTGTCTCAACAAGCAAAAGTGCAAATTCAATGGCACTGCCCATACTACGTCCTGTGATTACATTTCCGTTCCTTACAGCTCCTGCATCAACTACCGTAGCCCCCCTTAATTCTTCTTCAAAACCCGGATACGCTGTCGCCTGTTTTCCATTTAAAATGCCACGACGTCCGAAAATACTTGGTGATGCGCAGATTGCGGCAATAAATTTGTCATTCTCATAAAATGCATCTATCTGTTGCATAAGCGATGCACAAGCCTCCAGATTTTGCATTCCTCTAAGTCCACCCGGTAAAATAAGCATATCATACTCTTCAAAATTCACATCTTTTAACAATTTATCCGCCATCACCTGTATTTTGTGCGAGCCGTTTGTCAAAAGTTCATCCGAAATTGATACCATATCCATTTCAATTCCTGCTCTTCTGAAAACATCTACAACCGCCAAAGCTTCTATTTCTTCATAACCATCTGCTAAAAATATTGCTGTTTTCACCATAATTCACCTCCAAAATATGTATGCAAGTAATCTTACATTTTGTATATCTCATTTTAACATTAGATACCTATACTATTCAATGAATATTATCGGAAGTTTATTAAATTTCTATGTATTTTTTTCCCTTTTTCCATTATGATATGTTTATGGAGGAAAAATTATGGGACTTGAAATAGAACGGAAATTTTTAATAAAACATTTGCCTGAAAATTTATCCGGATATGAATGCCATATTTTGACACAAGCTTACCTAAATACTTCACCGGTTGTACGCGTACGAAAAGAAGATGATTCATACTATTTAACCTATAAAGGAAGCGGACTTTTAACAAGGGAAGAATATAACCTGCCATTAGATGAACAGGCTTTTCTACACCTTTTGGGTAAAGCAGACGGAAATATAATTTCAAAGCGTCGCTACAAAATCCCTTACGCCTGTGATGATAAAGTATTTACAATAGAACTGGATATATTTGATGCACCATTTGAACCACTCATTATTGCCGAGGTTGAATTTGCAGATGAGAATGAGTCAAATAACTTTATTGCACCGGATTGGTTTGATAAGGAGGTTACTTTTGAGCCAGCTTATCACAACTCTAATCTCAGTAAAAAAGAATTATAATATACAAAAAATAGGTCAGACGGATGATTCACTCTATCCGACTGACCTTCTATGATGCTATCATCTTATTTTTTCTTTAAACTTTTCGGTGCTGCAGTTGATTCCTTTATCTGAACTTCACCTTCAAAATCAATGTGCATATGCTTTGATTTTCCGGAAATAATGTTAAAAAGTAACTGCATTGTCTGTACTGCCATTTCTTCTACCGGCTGTTTCAATGTGGTGAGTCTCGGAACATAATAATCGCCCCAATCTATACCATCATATCCTGCCACTGAAACGTCCTCCGGTATTTTATACCCTGCATCCTTAAGTGCTCTACAGGCACCGATTGCCAAACTGTCCGACATCGCAAAAATAGCGGTAAATCTTGTTCCCGAATCAATCAGCTTCTTCGTTGTAACAAACCCGTTTTCCATAGAATACAAATCCATATCCTGAGATACATTACAGACTAATTTTTCCTGAAACTTAATTTTCTTTTCAGAAAGTGCTTCCCGATACCCTTGCAAACGCTGATATCCAATAGTTCTCTCGCCTATTTCGGGAGTAATAACCGCAATATCCTTATGCCCCAAATCAATCAGATAAGAGACCATTTTCTTGCTGGCAATTTTATCATCTACGGCAATATTGGAATATATGGCTTTATCCATATCCTCCGGCTTTGCTCCGACCGTACTGAATACAAAAGGAACTGATATCTGTTCAAACTTTTCTTCCGAATGAAAAAAATGTCCCCCTAAAAAAACAATTCCCTTTAAACGCTTTTCCTTAATAAGTTCTAAAGCCACATCTACCTCATCTTCATATTCATCCACGTGATGCAAGACAAAGCTGAACTTTCTTTTATGAATTTCTTCCTCCATAATCTTAATCATAGAAGCAAAAAACGGATTTGTTATCCCCTTTACCAAAACGGCTATATTGTTTGTATCTGTACGCTTCAGGTTTCTGGCACTGTTATTCGGCACAAACCCCGTCTCCTGTACCACTTGCAAAATCATTGCTTTTGTTTCTGCATTAATTTCCGCATTATCATTTAATGCCCTTGAAACAGTACTAACGCTTACACCGCAACGCTTCGCAATATCTTTTATCGTTATATCTGCCATTTCTTCACCACACAAATTTTTTACTAAACAGAGCACTCCTTTAGAAAAAGAAGTGCTCTATAAAAGTCTTATCTGTCACATTCCTTAGCAAGTTCTTTCATTCTGTTTGCAAGCTCATCTGTGCATACACCCTTTTTCAATCTCCACTTCCAGTTTGTACCAAGTGTTGACGGAACGTTCATTCTTGCTTCTGTACCAAGTTCCAAATAATCCTGAATCGGAATAACAGCTGTATCAGCCACACTTGCCATAGCAGCTTTAACAAATTTCCAGCTAACATCTGTTTCATCTTCAGTAATACCAACATAGCGTTTTGCAAATTCTTTATCTGGACCTTCAATTGTATTATACCAGCCTACAGTTGTATCATTATCATGTGTTCCGGTATAAACTACACAATTTGGTGTATAGTTTGAAGGAAGATAATCACTTTCTTCTCTTGAATCAAATGCAAACTGTAAAATCTTCATTCCAGGATATCCTGTGTCTTTGATTAACTGAATAACAGAATCTGTCAGGAAACCAAGGTCTTCTGCAATAACCGCTCTGTCACCGAGTTTTTCCTTCATTGTTCTGAATAAATCATAGCCCGGTCCCGGCATCCACTTACCGTGTTCTGCTGTCGGATCACCATAAGGAATTGAATAATATTCATCAAATCCACGGAAATGATCAATTCTCACTACATCGTATAACTGATAGCAATAAGCGATACGTTTCATCCACCAGTCATAACCTGTTGATTTATGATATTCCCAATCATAAAGCGGGTTGCCCCAAAGCTGACCTGTTGCTGAAAATGCATCAGGTGGACATCCTGCAACACCTGTTGGTGTACATGTGTCATCAAACTGGAATAATTCTGGATTTGTCCAAGCATCTGCACTGTCAAAGGCAACATAAATCGGAATATCACCAACGATTTCGATACCTTTTTTGTTCGCATAATCTTTTAATGCAAACCACTGTTTTGCAAAATAGAACTGCTGGAACTGATAAAATTCGATTTCATCTTTCAATTTTTCTTTGTATGCAGCAACTACTTCAGGTTTACGAAGTTTAATATCTTCATCCCATTCATTCCAGCCTCTGCTACCATTTTCATTTTTAACAGCCATATAAAGTGCATAATCATCCAACCAATATGCATTATCTGCAACAAACTTCTGGAAATCTGCATTTTCTGCAATTTTACTGTTATTGTAAGCTGTTCTTAATGCTTTAAAACGTGATAAATAGATTTTTTCGTAATCAATATATTCAACATTGTCACCAAAATCATAGCTGTCACATTCTTCTTTTGTAATAAGACCCTCTTCAATCAGTGCTTCCAAATCAATATAATATGGATTTCCTGCAAATGTTGAGAATGACTGATATGGTGAATCCCCATATCCTGTTGGACCTAAAGGTAAAATCTGCCAAATATTCTGTCCTGCTTTTTCCAAAAAGTCTACGAACTCATATGCTTCCTTGGAAAAAGCACCAATTCCATACTTAGATGGAATACTGGAAATTGCTAATAAAACACCACATTTTCTCATATAAACCTCCAATTAGCCTTTTACAGCTCCAGCGATAACGCCTTCGATAATGTATTTCTGGCAAGCCAGATAGAAAACAATGATTGGAATCATAGCTAAAACAAGCATAGCCATCATCGCACCCATATCAATCTGTCCATAACCACCCTTTAAGTACTGGATAGCCATAGGAATTGTTTTATAAGTCTTTAAGTCTAATACCAAGTATGGTAATAAGTAGTCATTCCAAATCCACATAGCCTGCAAAATAGCTACTGTGATACATGTCGGTTTCATAATCGGTAATACGATTCCGAAGAATGTCTGAAGAGGATTACAGCCGTCAATCATAGCTGCTTCTTCAATTTCAAGTGGAATTGATTTTACAAAACCTACAAACATAAAGATTGCAAGACCTGCACCGAATCCCAAGTATACAAAGATAATACCTACAGGATTGTTACATTTCAAAATATTTGCAATTTTTGATAATGTAAACATAACCATCTGGAATGGTACAATCATTGAGAATGCACAAAGCATATAAAATACTTTAGTAAAAGCACTCTTTACACGTCCTATGTACCATGCACACATTGATGTACATACTAAAATAATAAGTACGGAACATACTGTAATAAACAATGAGTTCCAGAAAGCATCAATAAATTTAATCTTATCAATACCTCTGATATAGTTTTCAATTGCTACCCAAGTTTCTTCTGTTGGTAATTTAAATGGTTCTCTACTGATATACGCTTTTCTCTTAAATGAGTTTATAAGTACAATAACAATCGGTAACACATAAACTACTGAAAGAATAGAAAAAATAGTCGTAAATATCCATCCATGTTTCGCTTTTCTTGCATTTGTCATTACTGCTGTACCTCCTTCGATCTAGTTGCTCTCAACTGAATCATAGAAATAATAGCAACTAAAATAAAGAATATAACCGCTTCTGCCTGACCACCACCTTCGTAACCTGTTCTGTCATAGAATGTGTTGTAAATATTCATAGCGAGCATTTCTGACATTCTCATCGGTTCACCATTTGTAAGTGCCAGGTTCTGGTCAAACAGCTTGAAACCGTTTGTTAATGTTAAGAATGTACAAATTGTAATAGAAGGCATTACCATAGGAATGGTTACACTCTTAAGTGTCTGCCATTTTGAAGCACCATCAATTTTTGCAGCTTCAATTAAATCACCCGGTACGTTCTGAATACCTGCGATGTAGATTACCATCATATAACCTACCTGCTGCCATAAAAGCAAAATCATAAGTCCCCAGAAACCATACTTTTCATGATAGGTTAATGTCAAACTATATTTATTCAAAATGCCGTTAAAAATTAACTGCCAAATATATCCCAATACAATACCGCCAATTAAGTTTGGCATAAAAAATACCGTTCTAAAAAGGTTTGTGCCTTTAAATCCCTTTGTTAAAAGGAGCGCTACCATAAACGCTAATACATTAATTAATACAACTGATACAATTGCAAATAATGCTGTATACCATAATGAATGAACAAATGGTTTAAATACGGTTTCATCCGTAAAAATTTTCATATAATTGTTTATTCCCACAAACTGGGCATCTGTAATTGTAGTAAATTTACAAAATGATAAATATACACCGATTGCGAAAGGTGCAACAAAGAAAATAAAAAATGCAATTGCTGTAGGCAATGCAAAAATAGGAAAATATTTTTTAATCGCTTTATCCATAACTACATTCCTTCCTATTTTAAAGGGCGAAGGACTAATCCTTCGCCCTTATAAATATTCAGAGCTTTAAACTCTTATTTTTATAATTAGTTGTTAGCTGCAGCGTATTCTGAAGCCCATCCGTCAACGAATGCTTTTACAACTGCGTCCCAGTCACCTGTTCCTGCAGCGTAAGCTGTTAATGCTGAACCAACGCCATCTTTCCAAGCTTCTGAAGGAATTGATGGGAAGTTCCATGAAACAGCTGTTTTGCCGTTTGCGATGTATTCGTTAGCTGCTTTCTTAAGAGCATTGTTTGCTGTATAACCATCATCAAATGCTTTGAATGGTGTTGTGAAGCCCATATCGTTAGCAATTGCATCTCTACCTGTGTCAGAAGTTACACACCAGTATAAGAAATCTAATGTAGCATCGATATCTTCCTGAGCTGCTTTGCTGTTTACACACCAATAGTTTTCAGAACCTGTACAAAGACCCTGGCTTTCTTCACCTTCTGCACCAATGTAGATTGGAAGCATACCGATTTCGTCATCTGTTAAGCCACCGTCAACTAATGCACCGTATTCCCAGTCACCATTCTGGAAGAATACTGCTTCACCTAAGATAAATTCTGATTCAGCATCTGAACCTGTTTTACCAGAAAGGAGTGAAGGTTCACATGTAGCGTTGTTGATGTAAAGATCCCAGATCTGTTTGTAGTTATCAAGGTATGTACCTTTGATAGCTGCTGTAGAACCGATACCATCTGCTTTGTATTCGTAGTAGATTGGTAAGTTAGCTAAGTGTGTTTTGAATCTCCAGTCAGATGATGAATCCATACCTGCAGATGTGAACGCACCTTTAACGCCTAAATCATCTTTGTTTGCCTGAATGCTTTCAGCAACTGCTTTTAACTGAGCAAAGTTGTTGAGTTCAGAGATATCTTTGATTACTGCGTAATCTTTTGACATATAGTCAGCCATAATAGTTTTGTTGTAGATGATACCATATGTTTCGATAACGTATGCGATACCAACAACTGCACTACCATCTTTTAATACGAAGTCATCAGCTTTAACTTCGCCGTAAACATCACTGCCTGATAAATCGTAGCAGTAATCTTTCCATGTAGCTAAACCTACAGGTCCGTTAACCTGGAATAATGTAGGAGCATCTTCTTTTGCCATTTCTGATTTTAATGTAGATTCATATGTACCTGAAGCAGCTGTAACAACGTCAACTTTAACGCCTGTTTCATCTGTGTAAGCTTCTGCTAAAGCTACCCACTGATCAGCCTGTTCCGGTTTGAAGTTCAAGTAGTATACTGAACCTGTAGCAGCTTCTTTTTCGCCGCTTTCATCAACAGTTGTATCTCCACCTGTTGTGTCATTGCCACCTGTTGTTGTTGTATCATCTCCGCCACAACCAACTAACATAGAAGCAACCATTGCTACGCATAATAATGCGCTGATGATTTTCTTTTTCATTGTGAAATCCTCTCCCTTTCTTCGAGTATATTTACTCATTTTTGAGTTATTTCGGAAACGTTTCCGAACATAGTGTAATGATAGCACAGAGAAGGTCTATTTGCAATATATCATTGCTAATTTTGTCAGTTTCGTCATTGTTTTTATAGTTTTTTTGTGCACTTTGTACAATTCCTTTTCATTCTTTCATATATTTCTTCTATTGAATATGTATTATTACATTGGCAATTAATATCCCTTTGTCAACTCTTCATTAATCATATAGTCAATAGCTTCCAAAATAGTATTATATGGTGGTCTCTCCCACTTTCCCTCGATAAACTCTATCATTTCATAATCCGTTAGAAAATTGTTTTTCTCTTCAGATAAAGTTGCAAAAAAAGAGTAGTTCTCATTGCTGTCACTTAACCACAGATCTCCATTTTCCGCATTATATAAGATTTTCCAGATTTCTTCAAACTTCTTTTCGCCTAACATTACCGTTATTGGTTCATCCAGACTTATCTGTAAATAATGTGATTTACCTTCTTGGGTTATATCTTTTTCTTCCAAATCCACCTGCATATATGTATAGTAGCCATTCAGTTTACTAACACTAGTATAAACACGGTATACCGATTCGTAGAAATCATATTTTTTACAAAAGATTGTGTTCAGATCTTCATGCTTACATAAACATGAATATCTATTTCTATCATATTCACTTTCATTTTCATCCCATTGGTATGAAATAAAGTCAATTCTACTGCAATTCACAAAATCAATATTACTAAAACACTTATTTATTTGTTCTAATTGAACTTCCTGTGATGTCTTTTTACCACATCCTGATAACGATATCATAACAACTAATACTATAAAAATATATTTTTTCACTGACATACCTCTAATGCCTTATCTTATTTATGGAGAACGCCACAGGCGGTCTTTCCTATAAAGTGAAAAGAGAGAGGTGTAATTTCACACCTCTCATTGCTCTTTTCTATTGTTTATTTTAATTTCCAAATATCTCTGTTGTATTCAGCAATTGTTCTGTCTGATGAGAAGAAACCTGCTTTAGCAATATTTGTAAGCATCATCTTCTTCCATTTCTGCTGGTCAAGATAATCTTCAAACATTCTGTCTTTTGTTGCAATGTAATCTTCTAAGTCAAGAAGAGTCATGAACCAGTCTTTGTTAAGAAGTTCATTGTATAATCTTTCAAGGTTTTCTCTTGAGCCAACTGCCATAGTTGCATCACTTACGATGAAGTCTACTGCTTCTTTGATCACTGCGCTGTTGTTATAGTAATCTCTTGAAACATAATCCATCTTCGCGTAGTGTTCAATAACCTGTTCAGATTTTTGACCAAATACATAGATGTTGTCATCGCCAACTAATTCATTGATTTCTACGTTAGCACCATCTGATGTACCAAGTGTTACGGCACCGTTTAACATAAATTTCATATTACCTGTACCGGAAGCTTCTTTAGATGCTAAAGAAATCTGTTCTGAAACGTCACAAGCAGGAATTAATTTTTCTGCATAGCTTACGTTGTAGTTTTCTACCATTAATAATGTCATATACTGATTTACATCAGGGTCATTGTTGATAATTTCCTGCATAACAAGAAGTAAATGAATGATATCCTGAGCAATTACATAAGCAGGAGCTGCTTTTGCGCCAAAAATAAATGTAAGTGGAGTAGAAGGTTTCTTACCTGCTTTAATTTCCAAATATTTATGGATGATGTAAAGAGCGTTCATCTGCTGACGTTTGTACTCATGAAGTCTCTTAACCTGAATGTCAAAGATGGAATCCGGATTCAGTGTTACGCCTTCTTTTTCCTGTACGTAAGCAGCAAGTTCTGCTTTCTTGTTTCTCTTAATTTCTTTAATTTTATCAAGAACAGCCTGGTCATCAATGAACTCTAATAATTTTTCAAGTTCATCTGCATCCTTCTTGTATCCGTCACCGATTACTTCTGTAAGGTAAGAAGCCAATTCGCGGTTACAAGATAATAACCATCTTCTGAATGTGATACCATTTGTCTTGTTATTGAATTTCTCCGGATAAATCTGGTAGAAAGCATTCAATTCAGTATCTTTTAAGATGTCTGTATGGATAGCTGCTACACCGTTTACTGAGAAACCGTAGTGGATATCAATGTGTGCCATATGCACTCTGCCGCTTTCATCGATAATCTGTACACGTGGGTCACTGTATTTTTCAGCTACTCTCTTAGCAAGTTCTTTAATAATCGGAACTAACTGAGGAACTACTTTTTCTAAGTAGTGAAGTGGCCATTTTTCAAGCGCTTCTGCTAAGATTGTGTGGTTTGTATATGCACAAGTCTTGCTTACTACATCGATAGCTTCATCCATTGTAAACGCTTTGTCATCCACAAGGATTCTGATTAATTCAGGAATAACCATTGTTGGGTGAGTATCGTTAATCTGGATGACTGCGTGATCATACATTTTACGTAAATCGTATTTCTTTTCTTTCATTTCTCTTAAGATAAGCTGCGCTGCTGAGCTTACCATAAAATACTGCTGGTAAATACGGAGTAAGTTACCTGCTTCGTCTGAATCGTCCGGATATAAGAATAATGTTAAGTTCTTTTCGATATCTTCTTTATTGAAGTTGATGCCGTCCTGTACAAGACTTTCATCAAGTGTTTCAATATCGAATAATCTCAATTTGTTTACACCGTTTTCATAACCAACAACATCGATGTCGTAAAGTCTTGATTTTACTTTTCTGTCGCCGAAAGCTACATCAAATACAACGTCTGTTTTGTTTAACCAGCTCGCATCTTCAATCCAGTCATTCTTTTCGGCACACTGTTTTTTATCTTTAAATACCTGTTTGAATAAACCATAGTGGTAATTTAAACCAATACCGTCGCCAGGAAGTCCGAGTGTTGCAATTGAGTCGATAAAGCAAGCTGCAAGTCTTCCCAGACCACCGTTACCAAGTGATGGTTCCGGTTCGATTTCTTCAATTTTGCATAATTCTTTTCCATTTGCTTTTAAAATTTCATCCAACTTATCATAAACACCTAAGTTGATTAAGTTGTTGGACAACAATTTACCAATTAAGAATTCAGCAGAAATATAGTAAATTTTCTTATCTCCTGAAATTGGTGCTGTAGCTGCCATAAGATCCTTTGATAATTTAAGGATTGCATAGTAAAGTTCTGCATCTGTACAGTCTTTGATATCTTTACCATACATTTCTTTTGTCAGTTCTGTTAACTGTTGTTCAAGATTCATCTGTAATACCTCTCTTTGCATAATTGATTGTAAAGTCATATATACCTCCTAATAAAAACAACGAATGTTTTTATGTCCTTTCAAATTTAAAAAACTACATCGCTTATTTTACCACAAGAAAACGTTTTCTTGCAACAAAATATATCAAATTTTAACAAATTATATCATTATATTCAATTCTATCCAAGGTGTACGAAAGAACTACATTTCTTCCGTTTTCACCCGACATTAACCGTTCCATTTCCATAACCGCATTGGATGATATATTATTAAAATTCTGGCTTACCGTATTCATCAATTTTCCGACAT
>ERZ1032130.94-NODE-94-length-27564-cov-8.870261_pt1 | contig 27564 bp, 45 predicted proteins | sample MGYA00517879_ERZ1032130 | MGnify/ENA primary metagenome ERZ1032130 (study PRJEB33719, sample SAMN04262597) | wastewater metagenome | biome: rural village; feature: animal feces; material: feces | host: Bos taurus | place: El Salvador | collected 2012-01-31 ...
AGACTTGATGTTCCGCTCGGCTCATTCCCAATATCGGCAACGATCCTGCTCGTCACCTCCCAGACCGCGTGCCATCCTCCACGAAAGATTTTTTCCCCACGGCAAAATTCAAGAATACCCGGCGAAAGGAAGTGATCAGATGGCCGGAAAACGGCGTCCCATGGATGTCAACCTCTCCGTCGTTGAAGGCGGAGGCGGCAAACACTGGACCAAGGCTGAGGTCGAGGCCAGGAATGCCAGCGAGCCGAAGCTGCCGAAGCCGAAAGCCCTGAAGCCTCCCGACTGGCTCAGCGATCCGGCAAAGAAGCTGTTCAAAAGCTACGCCAAGCAGCTGCTGGAATTCCCCGCTGGAATCATCTCCACCCTGGATGTGGGTACGCTGTCCAAGCATTGTGACAATGAGCACAAATACTCTGAAGCGAGTCGAAAAGCAGATGTTTGGGCGGATCGTGAACAGCAATATATGAGCGAGTACCTCCAACTTAAGGACGATGGAGCCTCTTTGTCAGAGATCGAAAAGGCTCGTGATGAGTATGTCGAAGCGCAGGAGAAGGTGAAATTTTACGTAGAGTTAATGGTCAAACATGAGAAAATGGCCCGCTCCAACGCGACGGAGATGGGCATGACGGTTTCCAGCCGGTGCCGCCTGGTGGTGCCCAAATCGGACACTAAGGAAGAGGCCGATCCTCTGGCAGAGCTGCAAAAACGGCTTTTCGGCAGTTAGGTGATGCCCGGTGTTTGATGAAAAACGAGCCGACTATGTATGTGCCTTCCTGGAACTGCTGGCCTTTGGTTCCGGTGACTGGAAGGGAAAGCCTTTCCGACTCCAGGACTGGCAGCGGCAGCCGGTCCGGGATTTCTACGGAAATATTGAAGCAGATCCAGAGTCAGGGCGGCAGCTTCGATCCGCTCAATACCTATACCTTGAGATTCCGAAAAAAAACGGAAAAACTGAAATCGCCGCTGGCCTTGGCTTATACCACCTTCTTGGCGACGGCGAGAAAAACCCGCAGGTTTATATCTGCGCAGCGGATAAGGATAACGCAACTATTTGCTATAACGCTATGTGCGGCATGCTGGACGAACGGCCATGGCTTGACAGGAAGGTCAAGCGGATTCCCAGTAAGCGGAGGATCGAACTGCCTGACAGTTCCGGTTTTATCCAGGTACTTAGCGCAGAGGCCTATAGCAAGCACGGCTACAACGTCAGCTGTGTCATTTTTGACGAGCTTCATGCTCAGCCAAACCGGGAATTGTGGGACATCATGACCTTCGGTGCCGGTTCTGCCAGATTGCAGCCTGTGTGGATCGTGCTGACCACCGCAGGCGACGACCCGGACCGGCATTCCATCGGCTGGGAAATCCACGAACAGTGCCGCCGGATCCTGGCGGCCCGTGCCGGTACCGGCCCCATTGAGGATGATAATCCCATCTGGCTGCCGGTCATGTACGGCATGCCGGACGATCCGGAAGAAATAGAGAAAATCGACATTTATGACGAATCTGTATGGAAACGGTGTAATCCTTCCATCGGTGTTACCATTCCGCTGCGCGTCATCCGACAGGAAGCAGCGGAAGCCAAAAAGTCGGAAGCAAAGGAGCGTCTGTTCCGATGGCTGCGATTAAACCAGTGGATTGCCACCAAGGCCGTGGGCTGGCTGCCATTGACGCTGTACGACCGGACCCAGTGGCATGTAGAAGCCCTGGAAGAAGTCATGAAGGGCAATGCCCTGCGGGCGGCTATGCGGCAGCTGCTCCATGGAAAGAAATGCTTTGCCGGTTTGGATCTGGCGGCCACCACGGACCTGGCGGCGCTGGTTCTGGAATTCCCACCCCAGCCTGGCCTGGATTTCTGGGTGGTTCTGACCCATGCCTGGAGGCCCCGGGAAGGGGTTATCGAGGCAGAAAAACGGGACCATGTGCCATATCGGGACTGGGAGCGAGCCGGATATATTACCCTCTGCGAGGGCGATATGAACGACTTTGACCAGATCAAGGATGCCATCCGGGAGGTCGCCAGGCTGTACAAGCTTCAGATTCTGGGCGTTGACCCTTACTTAAGCCGGGAAATTACCGGCACGCTGATGAAAGAAGGCATCAACGTTCTGGAAATCCGCCAGACCATGGCGGAGCTGTCCCCGGCCATGAAGGATATTGAGCGAAAGCTCCGTGGCGGCGAAATGAAGCACGACCATAATACCGCTTCCCGCTGGAACTTTGGCAATGTTCGGTGCGCTGTGGACGGCAACGAGAATATAAAACCCATGAAAAATAAGTCGATCGGCAGAATCGATATCACAGTAGCCTGGATCATTTGTCACGCTGCTGCCATGTCGGAGCCGGAAAACAAGCTGGCAGATCTGCTGGCAACAGGAAGGTGGAGTCTGTAATGGCGACTTTGATTGTGATTCTCAGAATCACAGTGATTTTTATCTTGCAGCTGTCGGGAGCTTCGATGGTTGCCTATGGATTAGGGGCTATATGGTTTCCTCTTTGCCCTGTCTTTTGCGGTGCAGTCCTGATCTTTATTGGTCACCGCTTGTATCTTCAGCTGGAATCGGAGGGTGCTGACAAATGAACCTTTTGAAAGCAATCAATAATCCCGTGAGGCTGCGGAACCGCAGTCCCACTGCAAAGCAGCCGACCACGGTTTTGCAAGCCGGGCCGATGGTGGCGGGGAAGCGGTTAACCAATGCGGAAAAGCTTAGCTGTGTATTTTCCGCCATGGACATGCGGTCCAATGACCTGGCCTGCCTGCCCAATTACATCATCAGCCGATATGACCATGAGCGAAATCCCCGGCATCCGATCCTGTTTCTGTTGAATATCCGGCCCAATGCCAGGATGTCGCCTTTCATCCGGCGGAAGCTCCTGGCCTACAGCGTGGATGCCACCGGCAATGCTTACGACTGGATCCTGCGGAATCCCGCAACCGGCCGGGTGGAAGAGCTGATTCCACTGACCGGAGACCTGGTGCAGCGGCTCATTGATAAGCAGCGGAATCTCTGGTATCAGGTCACAGACCCGGTGTCTGGAGAATGCTTCTACCTTCCGCAGGAGGATGTCTGCGATTACAAAGGCCCTACCCATGACGGCGTGAACGGCGAAAGCCGGCTGAGTTTTGCCAGCGAGGTCGTTCGCAGCGGTCTGGCAGCGCAGGCCTACAACCAGGCGTTCTACGAATCCGGCGGTCAGCCCAGCGGCGTGCTGACGGTGGACGCGGATCTCACCGGCGACGAGCTCGATGACGATGGCAATCCCACCGGACGGACGGTGAAGGACGTGCTCCGGGATGAGTGGGAGAAAATCCACTCCGGTGCTCAGAACTCTCACCGGATTGCCATCCTGGACCACGGTCTGAAATATCAGTCCCTGGCCATCAGTCAGCGGGACGCCATGTTTATCGAGAGCCAGGCCCAGACGGTGGAGGACATCGCCCGGTACTTCTCCATGCCGCTGTACAAGCTGCAGCATGGAAAGCAGAGCTACAATTCCAACGAGCAGAACTCCATTGAATACGCGGGATCCCTCCGGCCCAGTGTCATCCAGTTCGAGCAGGAGCAGACCTGGAAACTGCTGACCCCTACGGAAATCGCGGAGGGCTGGGAGATTGGTACCAACATGATGGCCCTGCTCCGGTCTGACAGCTCCGCCCGAGCAGCCTATTACAAAACCATGTGGGAAGTGGGTGCCTACAGCGTCGATGATATCCTGGCCCTGGAAGATCTGCCCAATGTTCCCGGAGGCTCTGCCCGGGCTGCCAGCCTGAACTTTGTGCCTCTGCACCGCTGGGAAGAGCTTTCCGTTGAGCGGGCCAAGAGCAGAAATGGAGGAACGAAATGAAACTGAATTTAAGCGGTGAGCTGATCCCCAGCAGATGGGCAGCAATCTACCGCAAATACGGATACACATCCGGATTCTTCTGCCCTGATGATGTCCGCAATGCAATCGAGAATCTGGAATCCGGAGAAGAGCTGCTTTTGGAGATCAATTCCATCGGTGGCAGCGTCGTCGGCGGTAATGAGATTTATTCTCTGTTGGAAGGGTGCCAGAACCCCACCCGGGCGGTGATCCAGAGCATGGCAGCATCCGCAGCCAGCTACATGATCATGCCCTGCAACCGAATCGAAATCCACCTGCCTGCCCAGCTGATGATCCACCGTGCCAGTACCTACGCCTGGGGTAATTCGGAAGATTTGCAGCAGGCCCAGCAAATGCTTGATGTCACCGATGAGGCCATCCTGAATACTTACTGCCGCCGGTGCGGCGACCGGATCAGCCGGGATGAGCTGGCTGCCATGATGGAAAACGAGACCTATATCGGCGCGGCAGATGCCCTCCGGTACGGTCTGGTGGACAGCATCATCGGCGGCGAAAACAATGCCCAGTCCGGCTTGCTGGTGGCTTCTGCCTTCAACAATACCGTGAAGGCCATGCGGACGCTGCCTGACATCCAGACCCTTCTGGATGCGGAAAAGAACGAATCTGACCGGCTTCGTCAGGAGCTGGAAATGGAAAAAAACAAATTTATCTGATGGAGGAATAACAAATGCCCAATATCGCCCTTGGCACTTCCCGTGCCCGCCTGAACGATCTGAAGTCCCAGCGTGCCTCCTTCCTGGAGAATGCTGAGAAGCAGCTGAACGCAGGCAACAATGCTGAGTACAAGTCCCTGATGGCCAAGGCCCAGGAATTGAACCCCCAGATCGAGGATCTGGACAACCTGGTCAAGGAATACGACCGCTACGACATTACCCACGCTCCGAAGTTCGGTAGCGATGCCAAGGATATGCAGGAGATGGGCAATATGCTGCTGGCCGGTGAGCGCGTCGGTTTCGCTACCGATCTGGTGAAGCAGGCTCTGGTCAGCAATGCTGCTACCACCTTCTCCGGCGATCTGGTGGCTCCCACCGGCGGCAGCTCCCAGATCAACGACGGCCACAATGCCCAGGTTTCCGGTCTGATCGATATGGTACGCGTGGAAACCTTTGACGGTCTGGCGGGCTGGGAAGAGTCCTACCTGAAGGAAATCCAGACCGCTACCCACGGCAAACCTGAGACTGTCGGCGGAACCGTCCGCGCCGATTCTTCTCCTGAATGGCGCAAGGCCAAGCTGCTGGCTCATGAGGTCCAGACCACTGCCTTTGTAGATAAGAACATCGCCAAGCTGTCCCCCGCTGCTTATGCCCAGAAGGCTCAGGGCTATGCCCTGGTTGCGCTGCGCCGCGAGATCAACAAGCTGATCATCAACGGTGACGGCTCCGATTCTCCCGAGTTCTTCGGCTTTATCAATGCCAAGAATACCAAGGGCGAGAACATCTTCGATACCAGTTCTGTCAATGCTGTGGACGAAGACGCTCTGCGTTCCATGGTGTTCGGTTACGGCGGCCCCGAAGAGCTGTCCCCCAATGCCCGTCTGATTCTGGATAAGGTCAACCTGGATGCCCTGGGTAAGATTAAGATCGGCGCAGACGATAAGCGTTCTCTGTTCGATATCTCCCTGACCGGCAACTCCGGCACCATCAAGTCCGGCGGCCTGATCGTTCCTTATACCATCGCTTCTGCCATCGGTTCCAAGACTTTGGCCTACGGCGATCCCATGGCATACATGCTGGCTCTGTTCGGCTCCTACACCATCCGTGTGGATGAGTCCGTCAAGAGCGTGGAGCGCATGATTGCCATCCTGGGCGATGTGCTGGCAGGCGGCAATCTGGTTGCCGATAAGGGTATGCTGATCGCAAGCCTGACCTGATAAGGAGGATGCCATGGAAAGCGTAACCAAGGAAGAGCTGTACCTGTACTGCAAGGCAGACAGTGAAGAGCAGCAGCTGCTGGCGGATCAGCTTGCGGATGCAAACGAGGCTGCGCTGCTGTCTAAGGGCATCCCTCTGAACGACAGAACCAAACCCCGTTTTGGCCTGACTGTGAAGGCCATGACGCTGCATGAAATGGACCACCCCGGGGAGGAGCTTCCCCGGGGCATTCGTGAAAAGATCAACGATCTGAAATTTAACCATTAAAGGAGGAACAAAATGGCACTTCCCAAGAAAACCACCGGCTCCGGTACCAAGGCCTTTTTCTCCAAGGATAAGTCTACCTGGAAGGAATTTGCCTCCGTTTCCAAAATTACCCCGCCCTCCATGTCCCGCGGCACCATCGAAGTCACAGACATGAACAGTTACGAGACCAACCACCAGTTTAAGGAATACCTGGGCGACTTCATCGAGGCCGACGAAATGACCATCGAGGGCTACTTCGTCAAAGACGACGCAGGCCGCGCCGATCTGGAAGATTGCTTCTACTCCGGCGAAAAGTGCTACGTCAAGGTACAGCTGCCTCCCGCCATCGGCCAGGACATGATTGTCACTGGCGTGCTGACCAAGTACCAGCCCATGGGCGAGATTTCCACCACCTCCGGTATCGCCTTCACCATGTCCATGAAGCCCAACGGCAAGGCAGAAATGACCGACACGGTCAAGACCTAAGGAGGATGCCCCATGAAAGCTAGAAAACTCGTTCTGGACGATAAGGCCGTGTACCTGCGGCTCAGTGCTTCCAAACTGGCGGAATACGCCGCTTCCATTGGTTCCGGTGGTAATGTCCTCTTTTCCGTCATGGACGCCCTGGACGATGTATCCAATCAGGCGGCTCTGTTTGATGCAGCCCTGAATTATAAGGGCAATCCCAACGAAAACATCGACGGCTATGAGCTGATCGACATGCTGGCAGATGCCCAGTATGGCCCTCTGGGCGTGAAGGAACTGATTGTCCAGCTGGCGGAAGAGGCCGGAATCATGACCAAGGTGGACGCTGCCAAGGTTGTGGCCGCCATCAGAACCGGAAATGAAAAGCTGTATAACGCTGCCATTGCTGTGCTGTCCGGCGATATGTCCAACCTTCCCGCTGCTTCCCAGAGCGCGGAACCCGCAGCTGAGGCCGATTCCGAAAACCCTACCTGACCGCTGAGGAAGAGCTGAGGGAGCTTGTACGGGAAGCCTGTATGGCAGGCTGTGACATGCTGCAAGCCTGGGATTTGACTCCGGGGGAGCTGGTGGAATATGCCGAGATATTCCACCAGCGCATGGAGGTACAGAGCTACTGGGGCTATAATCTGGCCCAGTGCATTGCATCTATGACTCTGGGCGGTGTCAAACCGGAACCCTGGCAAGCCTTCCCCGGCTGGATCCAGCGGGAAGAAATGACCGACGAACAAATTTACGCAAGCTGCCTTGCCTGGTGTGGAGGTGATCCCAATGGAAGCAGGGAGGCTCAATGAGCGAATTACACTTCTGAAGTTCGTTCCGGAGAAATCCGCGACGAACCAGAAAAAGAAAGGCACCTATGTTCCGGCCTTTTCGGTATGGGCTGAGGTCAAGTGCACCCAGAGTACTGTAACCCTGGACAGCGGTGCCATTTATTACGAAACCGTCTACCGGTTTAATGTCCGTAAGCGCAGCGACATTGATGCAAACATGCGGATCTCCTGGAAGGATCGGGAGTTCTTCCTGACCGGCGAGCCGGTGGACTGGAAAACCGCCCGGGGCGGTATGACCTTGCTGGCAAAGGAGGTCACATAATGAAAGTGAACTGCATTGTACTGTCCGACGCGGATTTGGCAGATGTCCGTGGAGAAATCTCCCAGATTCAGAAGATTGTACAGACGGCTTCCATGGATCTGGCAGCGCGGATCCGCACCAGAGCACCGAAGAAAACCGGCGATCTGATCTCCGGCATTATCCCTTCTCCCTGGGAAGAGAACTCAGCCTACCCCGGCAAAATCGTCCGGCAGGTCTACATGGATGCCGATATGAACGATGTTTTCGTGAAGTATGCGAAAAACGGAAAGCGGTATTATTACCCGGCATCTCAGGAGTACGGCTTCAGAATTGCCCGGAGGACTACCCTGACCCTAAAACAGGAGCTTGCTTATGGATCTGATGCCCGACACAACCGGGTTCCTGGAAAATATTTCATGGCCGACACCTTCGTGGAATACATCCCGGCCTTTGTGTCCGAAGTGGAAGATCTGGTGGATAAGGTGGTGGGCAGATGATCGAAGAATTTCTGGTGTCCGAATTGGACACAATTCCCGGTCTGAACGGGCAGTTCTATCCCGCTGCCGCTCCCGTCGGTGATGTGGAGCCGCCTTTCTGCCTGTATTCCCGTATTTCCGGCAGCATCCAGCGGGACTTAAATGGAGATCCGGTGTTTTACCGCGACATGTACCGGCTGGATCTCATCGGCGATGATAATGACGCGCTGTGTCAGCTGGCAACAGCAATGACGGCACAGCTCAGTAAAACAAATATCGATTCTGGAGATGTTTATATTTTTTCAGCGGAGGTATCTCCGGGAAATCCGGACGGTTTTGACCTGTCCCTGGAAGCCCACCGGAAGAGCCTTTCTTATGCCGTAACGTACTGGAGGTGAGTCAATGCCTAAAAATATGATTGTCCGACTGGGTGTTGACGCATCGGATTTTCAGAAGAAAATGCAGCAGGCGGGAGCTTCTGCGGAAAGTGCCGGAAAGCGAATTAAAAAAGGATTCAGCGTTACCGGCCTTAACCTTGGTGCAGAGGTTGCCAAAATCATGGGATGGAGCGGCGCAGCAACTGGCGTTGGCTCCATCAATGCAGGAAATATTGACGCAGCAAAAAGCCAGCTGGGTACGCTCAGATCCTACCGGGATCAGCTGGCAGGTGCGGGATTCGATGATTACCAGTTCGGTCAGGTGTCCGAGCGGATTAAAGAGCTGGAATATGACATCAACGAATATACCCAAAGTCTGTACCGTACTGCTGAGGCAGAACGGGAAGCAGCCGGGGCGGCGGATGCGCTTGGCGATGAAGCCAGGCAGGCGGAAGCACCTGTTTCCAAGTCCTCCCGGTCTCTGCGTGACCTGTTCCAATCGGGCCGAAGGCTGAACCTGATACCTGGTTTTGTGCGCAGGATCGGTGACAGTGCGGTCAGCAGCAACGGTCGTTTGGAGCGGATGGTTCGTACAATCCGCAATATGTCTGTTGCCAGATTCGGCCTCCGGCTTCTTCGCGGCACATTTGGTGAGCTGCGAACCATTATTTATTCCTACACCAGCCAGGATGCCCAGCTACAGGCCCAGATCAACGGCCTTTCCTATGCTTTTGGCCAGACCCTGGCACCTGCTATCCGCCTTGTATCCGGCGCGCTGAGCTATGTGCTGCCCTATGTGGTTGGTGTCAGCAACGCCATCGGCCAGCTGATGGGAGCACTGTTTGGAACCGGATGGACTGCAGCGACCACCGGCGCCAATAAACTGGCAGCTGCCACGGGCGGCGCGGCAAAAGCCCAGAAAGAGCTGAACCGGCAACTCATGAGCTTCGATCAGATCAACAAGGTCGATGGACAAAAGGATTCCGGTGCTGCTGGCGGCGGTGGTGGCGCAGGCTCTGCCCTGGAGGAGATTGTCGCAAAGACTCCCGCCTGGATGGAACGCTTTAAAGCGTCTTTTACGGATCTGTTCAATAGCCCCGAATTCCAAGCCGCCAATATCGGAGGAAAGATTGGCATGGCTCTTCAGACCGGCCTTGATTGGCTGGGTGCCGAAGGTATGAATTTTGATTGGCGCGGCGTCGGCACAAAACTTCGGGAGAACTTTGATAGTTTTATGGGAACAGGAGCAATCGAATCCTTCTCCCGTACTATAGGTATTTATCTGGGCGGTGCCATGGATGCCGTTATCGGTTTCATGGGCCCCAAATGGGAGGAACTGAAGACCGCCTATCAAAATGAGGGCTGGCAAGGTGCTGTTGTGTACATTGGCGGATTGACGCTAGGTCTTCTTGGCAATCTCACAACTGGCCTGTTTACCAGAGTTCTGGCGCCTATGTTTACCGGAATTGCAGATTATTTCCGTGAGCATGGTAAATTCAGTATTGCCGGTTTCTTTGATGGCTGTGCCCAGGCAATGACCAACGCAGGCCAGTGGATCAAGGAGAAGATCACCGATCCCATTGTCAACTATGTAAAGAATCTGCTGGGTATCCACAGTCCAAGCACCGTCTTCGCCGCTATCGGAGAAGATTGCATGAGCGGCCTTGGCAACGGGTTCACCAGCGGTCTGGTATGGATCCAGGAAAAGCTTGACGAGTTGAGAAATCGCGTACGTACCACAGCCTCTACGCTCAGAGAAGCATTCTCCTTCGAGTGGCGCTTGCCTCATCTGCGCCTGCCTCATTTGCAGGTGGACTGGGACCCTGTGGACAATGTTCTGGCTCAGTTCTTTGGCGTTTCTGCCTTCCCGCGCCTGAGCGTTCAGTGGTTCGCTAAGGGCGGCATTCTGGACGGTGCCCAGATCTTCGGGCGCATGGGTTCCACGCTGTTGGGCGGCGGTGAGCGGGGCCGGGAAGCCATCCTGCCTCTGGACACCAACACCGGCTGGATGGACGTTCTGGCCAACCGGATCGCCCAGAGCCTCAGTGTGGATAGCGGCAGCGACGTAAACGCTACTATCAACGTAATTCTGGACGGTGAGAAAATTGCTTCCTACTTTATCAAGCGTCTGCGCCGAAGCTCCAGAGCCGGAACTACCAGCTTCTAAGGAGGGACTATGGCCACCAATAAACTCTTGATTATCGACGGCGTTGATTTCACCGGCTACCTGAAGGCCAGCGGCGGTTATGCCGTCAAACGAAACGACATTGACGGTGAGAATGCCGGACGCGTAACCATGGACATGGACATGCACCGGGACCGGCGGGCCGTCAAAATGGAACTTACTCTGGCTTGCCGCCCCCTCACCGGGGCGGAAACCAAGAAACTCTTAAACGCCATTTACCCGGAATTTGTAACGGTTACATACAACGACCCCCGTGTGGGCATCCGTGAGAACGTACAGATGTATTCCAACAATGTACCCGCTGAATACCTGTTCCGGAAGCCGGACGGCACAGAGTGGTGGGACGGTATCAAATTCCCCCTGATTGAGAAGTGAGCCTATGCACGAGACATCTACCCTCTATAAAGAACTCTTTGCAGAATATATGGGAGGCGCACCGGAGGTTAAATTTGAAACCAGTCTTGCCATCGGTGAAACCGGTGTCCTGATCGACAGATACGGCGACTCCATCACCTTCGGCGGCGTGTCCATTCTGGTGGGTGCCACCGGCGGCGATGGAGGCTATGACGAGTCGCTGCTGATGTCTGTCAGCACAACGCCTTCCGTTTTTGGAGAAGAATCTCCCAATGTTGGCAGCTGTGTTTCCGCAGAGATCGATGTGAAGATGCTGAAACCCCTGGGAGACATCCCGGAAATGGCGCGTATTTCTCCCTATACCCGGCTTACAGACGGGCACCGCCATTCCGAGTGGATCCAGAAAGGCGTTTTCTACATTGATACCAGGGAAAAGGTGGAGGACGGCTCCAGCATCGAAAAAATCCAGATCCATGGCTACGACGACATGCTCAAGGCCGAACAGGACTACCCCTCTTCCACGCTCTCCTGGCCCGCCCGGGACATTGACGTTGTCCGGGAAATCGCCGCCTTCCTGGGTGTATCCGTGGATGCCCGGACGGTGCCCATTATCAACCGGGGGTATCGGATCAACTACCCAGCCGGGTATTCCTGCCGGGATACCCTGGGCTATATCTCCGCCATGTATGCGGGCTGCTTCGTCATGTCGGATCTGGGAGAGCTGCGGCTGATTACCCTGTACGGCATTCCAAAGGAAACCCGGTATCTGATTGATCCGGCAGGCTTTGCAATTACGTTTGGAGGTGACAGAATCCTTGTCTGACAGAACTTATCTGGGCCGCAGCATGCGGCGGTTCACCTCCGCACCGCAGTTTGACGGCTATTCTAAGGTCATTATCACCGTGTCCGATGAGATTGAGTACACAGCCGGCAACGACACCGGCCGGGTGCTGCGGATCACCAACCCGTGGGGCACGCCGCAAATGGCCCGGGACATTCTAGAAAATGTCCGGGGCTTCCAGTATCAGCCCTACACCGCAGAGGGGGCCATGATTGACCCCTCTGTGGAGCTGGGAGACGGCGTGACGGCAAACAATGTATACGGCGGTGTCTACACCCAGAAAATCAGTTTCGGCCCACTGCTGACCGCTACGGTCTCCGCACCGGAAGACGAAGAGCTGAACCATGAGTACCCATACAAGAGCAAGCCGAACAAGGAAATCACCAGAGAAGCCAAGCTTCTCCGGGCGGAAATGCGGATCCAGGCCGACCGGATCACCCTGGAAGTCAACGAGCGGAAAACCGCCGTGGAGCAGCTGACAGCCCAGCTGCAGGTGCAGGCGGGTCTCATCGATGCCAAGGTATCCAAAACCGGCGGCAATGCGTCTTCTTTCGAGTGGATGATGACCGACACATATATGCTCTGGAAGGCAAACGGAAGCAAAATTTTTAATCTGGATAAAAATGGAGCTGAGGTATACGGAAAAATCGTAGCAAAATCCGGAAAAATCGGCGGCTTCGACATCCTGGAGAATTGTCTCAGCTACAACAATCAGACATGGGGCGGCACCAACTCCACGGGAATCTATCTGGGACCATCCGGATTCCAGCTGGGTAAGTATTTCAGAGTCACCAATGCCGGAAAGCTGTATGCCGAAAGCGGAGAATTCTCCGGTACGGTTCATGCGGGAAGTATTAAACATGGCGGGGACTACGGCACATTCTCCGGCAGCGGCATTACTGGCGGGTCGATCACCGGAAACCGGCTTGCTCGTAATACGGTCAGTACAGCATACACCAGCGGCGGTATCAATACCTCCCTGGGTTATGCGGACTTTTCTCACGACGTATTCAATGGCAATGACCGTGCGTCAACTGTCTGGGCAAGCTCCCTGCGTGTGGGGTCTTCCGGCACCCAGTTTACAAAGCAAACGATCTCGTTTATCGATGGTTTGGGTAATACAAGAACTTATACCGTTTTGGCAGTTGCATCATAAGGAGGCAAGATGGAGAAAGTAAAAACAGCAACGGGAAAAGAATTCGATTGTGAGTCCTTTTCTATGATCGAAGACCCTGCAAGAGTTTATATCCGTATCCGGAACACACCGATTTCCACAATTGCGGCTGTATTCAGCGATCCGAAAGAGACGGTGCAGCTGTACTATGGTGATGTATATATTTCCCAGTACACAAAGCTGTTGGGAATCATCCCGGAAAACGGTATGGTCCGCGTGAATCTCACAAGGGAGTAATTGTATGGAACACTTAAGACAGGCCGCGACCCTTCTGTACGCCATTCTGGGCGACATGAACAAGATCCCCGTGGAGGGTTTGGACAGGCAGCGCACGTTCCTGGGCTGCGCCGACGGCATCCAGACCGCCGCCCAGGTGATTTTGCAGTATGTGCAGGCTGAGGAAGACAAAGAACCCACCGTTCTACAGGAACGTGGAGTCGCTACAAAAGGCGGTATAATGGGGGTGGAAGAAGATGGCTGATAAAGCAATATCCGAGCTGGTAGCTGCCCCATCGGTTACGCCGGACAGTTTGTTCGTTCTCCAGCAGGACGGCACGGCCAAGAAGCTGACCGCCCAGGTGCTGGAAAATTGGCTGCTGTCCTTTGCCGGCGGCCATGGCGGCATCCAGAGCTGGGTTCCTCTGAAAAAGGAAGGACTGGTAACGACTTACCGCATCACGCTGGCAGATCAGACCCACATCGACATCGATGTGGTGGATGGCCGGGGCATTGAGAGTGTCGAGCCTACCTCCACCGTAGGTCTGGTTGTCACCTACACCATTACATACAACGACGGCAACACCGACACCATCACCGTCACCAACGGCGAAAAGGGCGATAAAGGCGACAACGCCAATGTCTGGATCCGGTACGCCTCCCAGAAGCCCACGGCCAGCTCCCACAGCTTCGGTGAGGTGGCCGATGCCTGGATCGGTATCTGTTCCAACCATTTGGAGACGGCTCCCACAGACTGGCAGCAATATCAGTGGTATCAGTGGAAGGGCGAAAAGGGTGATCCTGGTGAACCTGCAACGCTGGTGTCTTCTCAAATCACCTACCAGGTGGGCGATTCCGGTACCATCATCCCTTCCGGTTCTTGGAGTGAAAGCATCCCCCCTGTGTCACAGGGAAAATATCTGTGGACGCGGGAAGTCACCAAGTTCAACACCGGCAATCCCATCACAAAGTATTCGGTTTCCCGATTTGGTATCGACGGCACCGGTGCCGTGTCCACCGTAGCGGGGGTATCCCCGGATGCGGACGGAAACGTGCCTCTGAAAGCCGCGGATGTGAAGGCCCTGCCTATCGGCGGCGGCGACATGGAAGGCCCCGTCAACATGAGCGGCCAGAAACTGTCCGGGCTGAATGCGCCCACTGCGGATGACGAGGCGGCTACAAAGGGATATGTGGACACCAACAAGGTGGACAAGGCCAACGTTGTCAACAACTTTTCCACCACAGAAGAAGGCTTTGTGGCGGATGCTCGGGCGTTGAAGGTGTTGAATGATAGAACCTTGCAAAATAATACTTATGTTGTACAGAAAAATACCTACGCCGGAGTAGAGAGTATTACGATTAATGTAGCAGTAAAATATGATGGCGCCGAAGCGAAAATCCCGATCAGTATCTATGGTGTCGATAACGCTGTGCCTTGTTTGGGATGTGTTAGTATTGTGGTGGAACAATCAGGTGCATTAAACGTAAAAGGGTTTCTTTATGGAATTGACCTGCATGATGTATCTAAAATACGCCACAATGTATTACAATGTACAGGAACACTTAATAATGATAGTATAACCTTGACTATATCTGGTTTGAATCTTTACGGGTATTATATATTTTCCTGTCATAATTATATAATTACATGAGAGGAGGATTGACAGTATGTCCAAACTAAAAATTTCTAACGGTATGATTTACAATATTAAAGACTATGCCACAGAAAACAGCTTTGTTATCCTCCTTGACTCCATTTCTGCGTCTGACGTTATGGGGACGCTGACAGAATCAAACCTGGCTGAAATCCAGTTTCTGACGGAGAGCGGAGCGGTAACAGGCACCTACTACAACAAACTACTGTGCGGTTATACGGATAACGCGGATACGCTGGCAGTCAGTATCAATGACGCTGACCTGTGCCGTTATGGTCTGGTACTGAGCGCAGACAACCGTATTATCGATGCGCCTGCTCAGAGGTATGCCCCGACTGATTCCATCATTGTGGACAAACTGCCAGCAGGTGACTTCCACAACTATCTGTACATCAACGGCGAGTACGTCTATGCCCCCTTGCCCGAACCGGAGCAGCCAGAACCGGCTCCAAGCCTGGAATTCCGTGTTGCAACCGTAGAATCTGACGTGGCCAGCCTGACGGCTGCCATCGAGAAAGGACTTGCCTTATGATGGATCAGAAAATGCTGGAAGCACTGACCAGCACCATTTACGCCGCCAAGCTCTCCCTGCGGGGAGAGACGGTGGACGATGACGACAAGCGGATCCGGGCTTCCGGCCTTTATGATGACTGGATACCCGGCAATCATACCGTGGGTCAGATCTACAACGCCGAGGGCCAGACCTGGGAATGCTACCAGGCCTATGACAATGCCGTGTATCCGGACATTGCGCCCGGCAATGCCGCCTGGTACACCTTCAGCCGGCCCCTCCACGGCAAAACTCCGGAAACCGCCCGGCCCTGGGTGCAGCCCACCCACTCCCTGGACATCTACAAAACCGGGGAGTGCATGATCTGGACCGACGGCACCGTGCAGCGGTGTGTAGCCCCCAACGGCACGGAATACAGCCCCGCCGTGTACCCGTCCTTTTGGGAGACCGTTGTATGATGACTACTATGACCATGATGTTTCCGGGCTGTTAGAGGAGGATTGAGCCTATGACCATCAAGCAGAAGCAATGGCAATTATTCTTCCTGGGCTACTACGGCGACGGCCTGCGGGACATGGACGGCATTTGGGGGGAGAGATCCCAGGCCGGGACACTGGCATTCCAGAAGGAGTATTTCCGGGATCCCGTTGCCCACGACGGGATTTTCGGCGACAGCTCCGCCGGTAAGTCCATGGAGGTCATTGACCGGATTCAGGAAATTTTGCAGACCGTTGTCCCGGATTTGGCAGATGACGGCCTGGCAGGCCCCAGGACCATGGCAGCCCTGAAGCTGTTCCAGCAGGCCCAGGGCCTACCCCAGACCGGCAGGGTGGACGGGGATACCTGGGACGCTCTGATGCAGCAGGTGCCCGCCCAGGAGCCGCCTACTGAACCGGTGCCCGAATTGGACACCGGGAATAAGGAAGTGGTTGTTTCAAAAAACGAAACAGCCACAGGAACCTTCTGGGACGGCGTCGTACATTTCAAGCGCAATGAAATGCGCTGCAAATGCGGTGGCCGTTACTGCAACGGTTTCCCCGCAGAGCCCCAGCAGCTGCTGATGGAGCTGGCCGACCGGGCAAGAAAGCATTTTGGCAGACCCGCCCATGTGGTGTCCGGTCTGCGGTGCTCCCGCTGGAACCAGATCCAGGGCGGCGTTGCCAATAGCCAACACATGTACGGCGAGGCTATGGACATCCGCATTGACGGCGTGAGTGCAGAAAGACTGCTGTCCTGGATGAAGCAGCAGCCGGAAGTCCGGTACTGCTACGCCATCAACAGCACCAATGTACACTTTGATATTCCCAAGGGAAAACGATAAATTTACTTAGGAGGAAAACAACATGAACGACAATGTTTTGGCCTACAAGGCCGCCATCGTGGCATTCTTCAGCACCATCGGTGCGCTGCTGGGCTGGAAAGGCATTATGGTGCTTGCCTGGGTGGTGCTCATGGCCCTGGATTACATCACCGGCACCTGGGCCGCCATGATGGCCGGGGAATGGTGCAGCAAAAAGGCCAGGGAAGGAGCCTGGCACAAATGCGGTGCCATCATCGTGGTTATGGTGGCCGCCATTGCGGATGGCGTTATGCTGGTGATCTGCGGCAACATTCCCGTACTTAACATCACATGGCCCGGCGTTCTGCTGCCCATGGTCCTGGCGTGGTACATTATTACGGAATTAGGCTCCATCCTGGAAAACGCCGTAAACCTGGGCGCAAATCCCCCTGTATGGCTTACAAAAATTCTGGCAGTGTCCCTGAAAGCCGTGGAAGCTGCCGGTGATAAGGCATTTGATGGGCAGACGCATAGTCTGCCGGAAGTGAAGGAGTAAGCTGCCTATGAAGGATATCCAGTGGAATACGATCATGCTGCGGGAATTCCAGTCCCTGGCCTGCCTTTCTGAGGAAGAAAAGGAAGTGCTGCATGATTGGGCGTATGGAAAAAGTGTCGTCCACACCGCCATGCGCTGCCACATGGGAGAAACCAAGGTAAAGGATATCCGTAAAACACTCCGGGAGAAATACGATGGGGTGCAGATCTACACCCCGCTGCTTCCGGCAAGAACTGAATGATCGAAGCCGCCTTCCCACAACGGGAGGGCGGCTTTTTTGCGGACTTTTTGGCCCTAAAGTCCGGACGGTGCAGGGAGATTTTTGCAGTATAATTGGGACATACAAAAAGAAAGGCGGTGCAAAATGTTCCCACAGTATAACCAGTTTATGCCCTCATACATGCAGCCTCAGCCGCAGCCGATGCCCACATGGGGACAGAATCAGCAGCGGATGGAAATTGTCCGGGTAAATGGAGAAAACGGCGCCAGGGCCTTCCAGCTCCCGCCAAACAGCAACGTCCTGCTTCTGGATGAATCCGCCCCGCTGGTGTGGCTGGTTCAGACCGACGGGGCAGGTTATAAGACGGTAGCCCCCTACACCATCACCCCATACCAGGCCCAGCCCGCCCCGGACTATAACAGTCTGGCGGAGAGAATCCAAAGATTGGAGGATACGATCAATGGCCGGAAACCCGATTCTGCAAATGTTAAACGGGGCAAGCAGGGCACCGACCCCGCAGAATAACCCCATGGCTATGATGGGCCAGATCCGCCAAACCATGAGCATGCTTCGTGGCCAGGATCCCCGTCAGGTTGCTCAGCTAATGGCCCAGAGAAATCCCCAGTTTGCCGCATTTATGCAGCAAAACCAGGGAAAGACCCCGGAACAGATCGCTGCCGAAAACGGCATCGACATGAACTTTGTCCGGGAATTGATGCGGTAAATACGGAAGTGCGCAGCCGTGTTTATAAATAATTTTATGAAAGGAATTACACAATGGACTATCCTTCCCTCGCTGATATCGCTGCCGTGACTGACCGTGGCGACCGTCGCGGTGACAACGGCATGTTTGGCGGCGATTGGAGCATCATCATCCTGTTCCTGATCCTGACCATGTTTGGCGGCGGTAACTGGAACGGTCGCGGCAATGCCGTTACCGAAGCAGACCTCTGCAATGCCAACAGCTTCTCCGAACTGAAGGCAGGCGTGGCCCGGAACAACGATGCCATTAGCAACATGTACACCGGCCTGCAGAACGGCCTCAGCAACTTCGGCTATGAAACGTTGAGAAATTTCAACGCGGTTCAGGCCCAGCTGGCAGAGTGCTTCTGCACCACCCAGAGAGCCATTGACAGCGTCAACTACAACGGCGCAATCAATACTGGCAATATCATCCAGGCCCAGGAGCGGGGCACCCAGAAGATTCTGGACGCTATCTGCGGCAACCGGATGCAGGATATGCAGAACCAGATCAACCAGCTTCAGCTTCAGGCTGCTCTGTGCGGTGTGGTTCGCTATCCCACTGCGGTCACCTACGGCGCAGGTCCCAGTCCCTTCTTTGGCGGTGGCTGCTGCAATCCCTGCAACATCTGAATTGAGTAAGGCCCTGCTGGCCGCTTGACGGTGGGGCAATCGCCCCACCAATTTTAATATCATGAAAGGAGCAATTATGAGCAAAGCACTGATTTATACCGCCAATACCTCCGGCGCAGAGGTGCCGATTGGCAATACCGTCCCTGTGGGCTCTATCATCCGCCGTTATGGCCGCTGTATTGACGCCACCGGTTCCGCAATCAATCTGCAGGAGTCCGGATATTATCTGGTGGACATCTCCGCAACGGTGACCGCCGCTGTTGCCGGTGACGTTGTTCTGGCTCTGACGCAGGATGGTGTCCCTGTTCCCGGTGCACGCGCAGCTGTCACCATCACCACGGCAGCCACCCAGACGGAGACCCTGGGCATCACCGCCGTGGTCCGGGTCATGTGCTGCGGCAACGCAAACCTCTCCGTACTGGTAGACGGTACCGCAGCTCCCACCATCGAAAACATGGCCTTCCGCGCTGTTAAGGTGGTGTGACCGTGTATAAGATCACCAACGAGTGTATCGAAAAGGAACTCACTGAGCTCCTGGAGCACGCGCCCTTCAGCTACGGCAATTTGGAGAGATTCAATATTCTCTGCAAGGCCATGTGGAATCTGAGTAAGATGCGCCATGAATTCACAGAGGAAGACGCCAAAGAGTGGGCCAAGCAAATGAACCCTCCTGCCCGATGGACGATGGAACAGACCACTGCCGTCATGACCCAGAACGGCTATACCCACAAACCCTGTGAGTTCTGGGTGGTCATGAACATGCTGTTTTCTGACTACGGAAAAACGCTGATCAAGTTCAACATGGACAAACCGGAAATCTGGGCCGCCATGGCCCACGACTTCCTGGATGACCCCGATGCCCAGCCGGACAAAGTTGGCAGATATTGGCGGGATGTTGTGAAACATTAAAAATAGCCTCCTGACATTATGTCAGGAGGCTATTTTTATCTTGCCACAGTGATCCGAATATAACGATCAGTGACAAAAACTGTTGGTACGCCGAAAGGTACACCGTCAGTTATTGTCACACCTTCGGTGTTTTCGTCAATAATTCCGTTAGGATCCGCGTTCAGGATAGTCCAGATGGTGATTGCATCCCGGGAGACTTCTACGCGGTAGACAATAGATAGCAGAATAGAAGCGTCTTCCTCTGTGCTGGAAACAATCAAATCCAGGATATCGCGAAGCTTTTGTTCTGGGATGGCAGATGCATCCACGGCGGATTTCAACTGACGCATGTCCCGGCTTATTGTGGCTTTTTGCTGTTCCAGCTGCTGGATCCTGTCTTTTACAGTCTGACTGGCCAGGCCGTTGAGGACGGCTTCCACGGCATTATTCAGCTTGACGGTGACTTTCTTTTCCTGTTGGATCAGATCCTGTAGTCGGGCAACTGCGCCGGATTGGAGCTGCTCTGCCTGATCTCTGAGGATGCGTATCAGACCATTTGTCTCTTCCGGTTTGCCCAGGATCGTGCGCAGGGTATCGGCCACCCGTTTTTCCAGATAGTCAGCTCTGATGGGCGCAGCGTCACAGGTATGCAGCCGCTTCTTTCCGGTGCATCGGTAGTAGTCATATTGTCCCCGGCTGGTGCTGATGGTCATGGCGGACTTGCATTCCCCGCAGAAGACTTTACCCTTCAGCGGATAATCCCGCTTGACCGGCGGCCTGCCGCCCTGCTGGTGCTTGTTCTGGGCCATGCGCTTCTGCACAAGCTCAAACAGATTTTTCTCCACGATGGCCGGGATGGCATCCTCCACACGGATGGCATTCTCGCTGAGCTTGCCGTGTGTGTTTCTGGTTCCGTCTTCCCGGTAGGGTGCGCCGCCGTAGGTCAGAACTCCGATGTATTTCTCATTGTGAAGCAGATCGTGGAGGCTGTTGCTGCCAAAGGCATTGCCCCGTTTGGTCTTCAGGCCGTCCCGGTTCAGACCGGCGATGATCTCCCGGTAGGATTTGCCGTCCCCGTATTCCCGGAAGATCCGGCGAACAATGGCAGCCTCTTCCTCGCAGATCTCCAGGCGTCCGTCTTTGACTACATAACCCAAGGCAGGCTTGCCGCCGGTGTGCTGGCCGTTTCTGGCCATGAAACGCATCTTCTCCATTGTCTTCTGGCGGCTCTGCAATGCCCATATCTGATTGAACAGAGCCATGCTGCCTTCGGTGAGGAAATTGGTAGGGTCTCTCAGATCTTTACCGATCATGGGCTGGGTGACGGAGATTACCTTCACACCCATGGCGGTGAGCTCATCCCGGAAGGTAAACCATGCCGTCATTTTCCGGAACATGCGGGACTGATCGTAGATCACCACGGTATCACCGATTCCCTGGCGCAGCTGCATCATCATGTTTTCATATTGGGGTCGGGAATCCTTCATGCCGGAGGTGGCTTCGTCGGCATAGATACCCAGAATGGGGATGTCATTCTGATGGCACCATTCCCGGCACTTCTGCACCTGGACTTCGATGGAGTCCGGGTTCTGGTTATCGGTGGAATACCGGGCATTGATCATGGCTCCTGGAATTCTATTCATAAATCCTCCTTGAAATTTGCGGAGGGATATGCTACCATAAGGGTGCAGAAATCCCTTCGTCGTGGTTGGGTTGCCTGTGCTGCCGCTCCGGTGTATCAGACCGGGGCGGTTTTTTATTTGTTAAAGTGTTTTTCCTGTATTTCAATGAGCCGGTCTATGATCCGGGACTTTCTGTTGATCTCTGCCCAAAGGTTGTCGTTATCCCGCTGGAGCCGCTCCTTCTGTCCCAGGAGATACTGGACTTTCGTGGCACATTCCTCTTTGACGGCGGTCAGCTCTGCGGCGTGAGTGGTATTGATGGCCAGCATTTCCGCAGCGTGGGAAGTGTGAATATTGTCAATGGCTGCCCGGTGGGTTTCGCCAAGTGACTGTTCCAGTTCCCGCAGGGCGGCGTTCATTTTCTGACTCACATCCGGAATGTTTTCTTCAAATGCCAGATAGCAGGGATACCGGGTGGAGGAGCCGATAATTGCATTTTCAATGCGGGCGGCGGTGTCCCGCATAATATCCCGGTCAATATTCATGGCAAGGATGTGCTCAATGGTTTTTAAAGAAACACCGGAACGCGCCTCGATTTCTTTGTTGGTCAGGCCGTCCGCTTCCTTCACGGCCCGCATGAATTTACACCATTCGTGCAGCGACATGGTGGATGTACGGGGGCCATTGCACCGGCCATCCCTACGATGTGAGCAATCCAGGCACGCAATGTAGGGTTCGTCCGTAAAGGTTACTGTCTTTTTCATGGTGTTTACTCCTTCTGTACCCCACCGGATTTCCGGTGGAAGCGTAATATGCGGGTGATATTTATCCCCATATGATTGGGTGCAATCCTCTTACTTTAGGCTGTATTTCCGGCGGGAAACATGCTAGTATCAAGCCATCCAAAACAAAGGAGGCGGGCCCCATGGACAGTGAGCCATACATCCAGCACATCACCCAGATTCTGCGGCGGCTGCCGCCGGATCCTGTCCGGGCGGTGTATATGATCGTAAAGGAATACGATGTGCTGGTAAGCTCTACAATCTCAAAATAACACATCAATCGACATTTTTCAACATTTTTTATTGCAGGAGGGTGCAAAGAATGTGCAAAGATATGATGATCAAATACATCCGGGACGCGCTGGAGGATCTTTCGGAGTACACGGTATCCGACCTTTACTGGTTTCTGAAAATGGAGCTAGGCATGTGACGGAGGTGAGCCTTATGTATCTAATCAGGCATAAGGGGGTGTGGACAAATCGGCACCGTGCTGTGGATTCTCAGCATAATTTCAGCAGCCGTCAAAAATCGACAGCGTAAAGCCGGCGGTTGTCCTATAATACCCATGTAAACCACAAAAACAGAGCCTTGAGGAGGGCGGTTATGAAAGAGGAACTGGTAAGAATTCTGGATAAGCTGAGCGAGGATGATATTTATCTGCTCTATGTGGCCGCCCTGGAAATGCTGCGGCGGTGAAGCTGAAAAGCCCTCCCCGTTTTGGGGAGGGCTTTATCATACCAGCTCATCCATGCTGCATCCGAGGGCCTGGGCCAGTCTTTTCAGCATCCTTGCAGTAGGTTCCCGCTGTCCGGTTTCCCAGCGGCTGACATCCTTTTGGGTACAGCCAACCTTTTCGGCCAGTTCTGCCTGGATCAGGCCCGCAGCTTTGCGTGCTGCCTTTAATTTTTCTCCCATGATTATGTCTCCTTTCACTTTGACGGTGTAGCGTTCACGGCGGTATTGCCTTCGCTGGTCTCTGTGTGTTTTTTCCCATTGTGCGGTGTTTTTCCTGGTCAGCTCGGCAGAGCATTCTGGGGAGCAGGTTTTCGACGCGTCTGCTGGAATGTACGGCTTGCCACATACAACGCACATCAGCTCAGCGGACTGGGCTTTACGTTGTTCCCGTCTTTTATCGGGATCCCCGTGGACGGCGTAATATTCCAAGGCCTGCCGGCGATCGGCTTCCGCATATGCCTGCGGTGCGCATTTCGGACAATATCGCTGTAGTCCAGATGCAACAACGTAAGGCTCCCCGCAGAGCGTGCAAAGATCCTCTGATCCAATAGATCTACACTTCCCGGCGATTTTGCGGTTGTAATTCTCTCGTCCCTGTTGCTGTTTTCTTTCGCGTCTGCATTCAGGGCAATACCAAGCGCGTGGACCGCCGGAAAATTTGGCACCGCAGGCTCGGCAACTGCGGGTGCGGATGGTAGTCTTTTTCTGCTCCTTGACGCAGGCCGGGCAGAGCGTAGACCCTGGGTCTCCCTGGTACTCTGTCTGGCATTTCCGGCAAATCCTCAGCATTCTCGGAGATCTTCTCCTCTGATTTCGTCCACACAGATGGGGTCACTGCCTTCTTCGATTACAGCAATATAGCCTTCCGGGAATTTTTTAACCATTTTTTTGGCCTCGTCCAGGTCGTGGGAGCCATAGCCCCAATCGTTATCCTCATTGTCCTGCATTACAGCGTACCAGTAAGTCATATTAATTTCCCTCCGATTGTTTTTTGTATTGCGTCCCTTACCTTGTAACCATATAATACACCCAGTTGGGTATAATTGCAAGATGGAATATTGCACAAATATACCCTTATGGGTATGTACAAATTTACATAGAATGCAAACAGCCCTCCCCGATCTGGGGAGGGCTTTGGTGTCCTATTGGGGCACACTTATAAATCCATGGTTTCTTTTCTCTTTTCCTTGTTCCCCATTCTCAGGCTTCCAATAATATAGATTGCAGAAAAAATCAGGCACAGATAAGCCCAGATTTCAAGATCCGGGAAGTCTACTGCATTGCCCATGCCACCTATACCCGCAATGGCGTAAAATACGCCTGCGGTAATTCCGCCCGCTTTGCTGTTTCTTGTGCAGATTCCTACAATTCCGGAAATCAGTATCAGAAAGGAAACGATTACGCCGGCCCCGCCGCTGGTGCTTTCCGTGCCGGTAAGGGCAGTTCCCAAACTTACCGCACATGACTGCAAGCCTATCACCACAAACAGTACAATGCTAATAATGCCAACAATCAGTTTTGCCGTTCTTGCCCCATTCCGGTTTTTCTTACTTATCTGATGGGTAGCATATTCGGTTTGCTTCTCTGATCCTTCAGCAAGATTCATGCCGCAATTAGAACAGAATTTTGCATTTTCTTCAAGCTGATTTCCGCAATTCTTACAATACATAAAATACCTCTTTCTTTTGTGTCCGAATTGGGCACAACTTTTACTTTTCTCCCTAAGCTGCCGCTCCTGGAGGAATCTGCTTTTTACTGGAGCGCAATTTCGGTTGTGATAGTCTTGTCAGAGAATCCCCAAGTATCTGTAATTTCAATCTCAACGGGGGAGGTATCGCTGCTCAGCACGAATGCAAGCGCAACAGGAATGCCAGCACCAGGCTTGACGTTAAGTGTGGAATTGCCGATATTGTCAGAGCCATCCGTCAGAAATGCTGTTTCAAGCTCAATTCCATCCTGGAAAGGTGTGAAGTTAAATGCGCTGTAGAAGTTGGTAGCAGAATTGCCGTTATTTGTAAAGCCAAGTTCAAAGAGAATTGCGCTCTTGCCTTCATAATCCTTAACAAGCTTGTAGGAAACGATGGAAACGGTACGGTCTAAAATCTCATCTGTCAGGGAGCCACTGGGGGCTGTGCTCAAAACTGTCGTGCCACCCTCAGCAATTTCAAATGTCTTGCCTAATTTGTCATCGTTGAAGGAGAAGGCTTCACCGATTTCAAACTCAACAGGTGCTGTATCGCTGGAGAGAGAATAAGCAACAGTGAGATCAAGAGAGGAACCGGGTTTTACATCCTTCGTCAAATCGTCAGGGTTGTAGCGGATATTGTCAATGAAATAGGTGGATTCCAGCTGGACGCCATTCTGATATGCCATGTAAATCAGGTTCACATAGACGCTTTCACTCTCTTCTGAATTGTTGGTAAATGTGAAATCAATCAGAATAGAAGGATCGCCGGCGTAATCATCTGCAATTTCGAAGTCATGGATTTGGATGTCAAAATCACCAAGAGCACCAGAGGCTTCCAGAAGGACTGCCGCTGGTTCGGTAGCCTGAGGGATGACGGACCCCTGAGAGCCTTTTTTGCCAGCAGATGAATTGGAGGCTTCTTCTCCATTTCCTCCTCCCCAAAAAGAAACAACCAGGATGATGATAAGTACCCGGAACCACCACTGCTTAAAGATGGGCTTCTTTGCATTGCCCTTTTTGCCTTGCTGCTCAGGTCCAACAGTGGCACCGCATTCGGGACAGAATTTAGCATTCTGCTCGACTTCCTGACCACAATTTTTGCAATACATAAACATACCTCTTTCTTTCGTGCCCTAATAGGACACCTTTGTAGGTTCATTATATATTCATAAACTATACAAGTCAAGGAAAAGAGTGACCGAGATTGATTCCCGGTCACTCTTTTTTATATATTTCGTACAATTTGTCGTACATCTCCTGCAGGCCCTTCCAGCCGTCGTCGCTGAGATTGGCCAGCATGGCGACATAAGCCTTAATAAAATCATCACTACCCTTGCAGGTTCGGACGGCGAAGCGCATGATATCTTCTTCCTGGGTACGCTCCTTGAAGGGTTCACCTTCTCCGGTGCGGAGCCAAACTTCGTTGACGCCAAATTCCCGGCAGATGTCCTGAATCGTCCGGTCGCTAGGCTTGGCAACGCCAGAACACATCTGGGACACGAAAGCCTGAGAAAGGTTAAGTCTTTTGGCGAAATCGACCTTTTTAACGTTAGAAGACTTAATAACATATTCGATTCTGTCTTTCATAGAATCACCTCCTGTTGCAATCCTACCACAACACTTAATGCAAGTCAAGGAAAAATATAGGTGACTTAAGAAAAATGACTTGACAAATTAGATGGTCTATGCTATAAGTTAGGTAATCTAAGTTTTAACTTAACAAACGAGAGGTATATGTTTATGAGTTACATCAAAAGTATCGTTGAGGACAAAATGTACGAGCTATCCGATGCTTCCGGTTATGATGTCTGCTTCCTGATGGACAGATGGGATGATTTTTGTGCCGAAGCAGCAGAAGACGGTGAAACTGCTGACTGGGATCAGTTCTGCGGCATCGCTATGGAGCATGATTTTTAATTAGTAGTGCTAAGTACAATAACCAAACGAGAGGGGTGAGGGGTGTGAAAAAGATTCAAGTATCTTGGTGTGAAAACTTTATCAAAGCACAGTTCACTAAGCATCACGGAAGGCCCGGATCTAATGCAGGAATTGAAGTAAATCTCTTTTGGGCTAGAGCTGAAAAGTCCGGGTTGTGGGTCAGAGGGACATACGGATCTGCTATGAGTATTGCACTGTCTAATCTTACGCATGTCGAGACAGTTTTGGATTGGGACGGCAACTATGCTTATTCTGTTTTCAAAATGAATCATCCGATAGAAAATCGCAATTAACGGGAGGTGACGATAATGCCCGAAATGAATATGATCCAGGAGACCGTGCAGAAGGCTTTCGATCTGGCGGAACAGACCAGCGAGAGCTTCGTTCTGGCCGTGACCGCCGCCTATCTGGCAGGCATCGAACAGGGAAAGAAGGAGGCTGTGGCATGAACGAACAGGCATGCACCGTTGTGTGCTTTATCTCCAGCATCATTGTGATACTGCTGTCCGGCTATGTGGTGATCTGCCGGTATCTGTAAGGAGGTCTTATCAATGTTCAGCTTTGGAGAAAAATTCAAGGAGCTGTGGGCACAGATCCCCACCATTGTAAGCTACCGTGACTATGTCGGCATGGCAAACGCTATTGACGATGCAAGAACCGGCTGGGAAATCACCGAGCGGGATGAACGCGTTTTACTGAATGCGCTGGAGGCATTTAGAACTGCCCGCGAGATCGAAGCACTGGAGCATCTGTAAGGAGGACACTATGGCCATTGTGATTTCCAGAACCGGGGAGCTCAATCCCCAGTACACGCCCCTGACTCCCGAACAGCGGGAGGCTGCCTGGGCCTACATCATCAAACACTGGGCTGACAAGAACGCAGAGAGCTTCCGGACAATGCTGGAAGCCGACGCGGACAAGCAGCCCGCAGGATGCCTCTGAGCCGCGTGGCATAATACGCGGCATCCCATAATCGTTCTGCCTGCTTTTTCAATCAGCGGTGGACGACAACTGAATAAGGGGGCGGTCAGTCCGGCCCCCGTTCATACGGGCGGGAAGCACATGCGGATGTGCCCCGGCAGCACAGCCGGGAGGCAGTGGGTTCGAATCCCGCTCCGCCCTCCATCCGGGACCGGAC
>ERZ1032130.95-NODE-95-length-27544-cov-6.269308_pt1 | contig 27544 bp, 22 predicted proteins | sample MGYA00517879_ERZ1032130 | MGnify/ENA primary metagenome ERZ1032130 (study PRJEB33719, sample SAMN04262597) | wastewater metagenome | biome: rural village; feature: animal feces; material: feces | host: Bos taurus | place: El Salvador | collected 2012-01-31 ...
ATTTTTCTTACGAATCCGTATTTCGGTATTTACGAAGCGGATTTTCAGGAATCACCACAGAGGAAACAGATGCTTTAGAGAACTATTGCCTTGCACTGGGAATTCGAGGCTTAAAAAAGTACTCTGAAAAATGGATCCGTTTTTCAAAGAACCAGACGGAGGAAGAACTTCAAAAAATCAACGAAATTCGTGTGAAATTTTATGAAAGCGTCAAGGATGCTGCTGCAATCATTAGCGACAGGAATACAGCAATCATTCAAAAATGTACTGCATTGTATCAATTTTTAGATAAACTTGGTGTGGAAGCCCAGCTTGCGGTAAAGGAGGAAGAATTTTTACAGGCAGGAGAGGCTGCACTTGCAAAAGAATATCACCAGATTTTCCGTGCAGTCATGGAGCTGTTTGAAAAATATGTGGAGCTTTTGGGGGAGGAAGCGGTTTCTGCGGACGAATTTGCAGAGCTTTTGGATGCCGGTTTTTCAGAAGTAAAAATCGGTATGATTCCACCGGGGAACGACCGTGTGATGGTAGGGGATATGGAACGTACCCGTTTGAAGGATGTGAAGGTATTATTTCTCCTTGGGATGAATGAAGGAAATATTCCTAAAAGCTTTAGCGGCGGTGGGATTTTATCCCAGATGGAGCGGGAATTTTTAGAAGAGCATCATGCCACTCTGGCACCAACTGCCAAAGAGCAGGTATATTTGCAGAAATTTTACATTTATTATGTGCTGACCAAGGCTTCCTGCCAATTGTATTTATCCTGTTCGGCAACAGATTTTCATGGGGCAGCACTTCGTCCATCCTATTTAAAGGATGTATTTGAAAAATTATTTAAAGAGATTAGGATAGAACCGCCTGTGTCGGATAAGTTTGAAGATTTGGAGACGGCAGAACAGGGACTGGAATATTTGACGGAAAACCTGACTGTGGAGAAACGGGATGAAACGGAACTCCGACAGCTGATGTTATGGTATGAGCAGTCTCCGGAATTTCAGGCACATTTTGAAAAAATGTGGAAGAATCTGATCAAAGGTGATGCACAGACCACCATTGGTGCAGCAGTTGCAAAAGCAATATATGGAGAAGATGGTGCTTACAGTGTAACCAGGCTGGAAAAATATGCTTCCTGTGCCTATGCTCATTTTCTGCAATACGGACTGCGGTTAAAGGAGCGGGAGGTCTATGAATTTGCAGCAGTGGATATGGGGAACCTTTTGCACAGCGCGGTAGAATTGTTTGCCAGAAAGGTAGAGAAGGGAAGTTATGACTGGTTTTCTTTACAGGAGGAAACAAGACAGCAGCTGGCAGAAGAATGCGTGAATGAAGTCATTACTGACTATCGAAATACCCTTCTCTTTGACAGCTCCAGAAATGAATATATGATTGCACGTATGCATCGTCTGGTGAAACGGGCAGTCTGGGCCCTGACGGAACAGATTAAAAAAGGCGTATTTGTACCGGAAAAGCTGGAAGCGCCATTTTATTTCAAAGAAGGAACGGTAACTTTACATGGGCGCATCGACCGCATCGATACCTATGAAGAAGATGACAAAGTATATGTGCGCATCATGGATTATAAAAGCGGGGCGGCAAGCTTTGATCTGACGGCACTTTATAACGGATTACAGCTTCAGCTGGCAGTTTACTTAAATGCAGCTGTTGCCATGGAGAAAAAAGATCATGCAGGAAAGGTAATCGTGCCTGCAGGCCTCTTTTATTTTCCTATGAAGGATCCGATGATTTCGGCGGAAACTTCCATGGAGCAGGATGAGGTAGAGGAAGCGCTCTTCAAAGAACTGGCATTGGAAGGTATATGCAATGCAGAGTCACATATCATCCACTGTATGGACAGGGAATGTGAGACAAAATCGAAGATGCTGCCGATTAGTTATAATAAGGATGGAAGTCTTTCAAAGACTTCAAAAGCGGTATCTACAGAACAATTTGAACAGCTGGAGAACTTTGTGAAAGAAAAATGTGTACAGCTTGGAAGGGAGATCATGGAAGGTGAAATTCCGGTGAACCCATATGCTGCAGGGCAGAAAACAGCCTGTGATTACTGTGCGTACCACGGAATCTGTGGATTTTCGCCAAAAGAGGCTTCATATAGAAAACTGGAGAAATTTCAATGGGAGTAATATGGACAGAAGACCAGAGAAAGGTCATTGATTTAAGAAATAGAAATATCCTGGTATCTGCGGCAGCAGGCAGTGGGAAAACAGCGGTGCTGGTAGAGCGAATCATGGAATTAATCTGTGACGAAAAGAACCCGGTGGATGTAGACCGTTTGCTTGTAGTTACCTTCACAAAAGCGGCAGCGGCAGAGATGAAGGAGCGTGTGGGGGCGGCAATCAGAAAACGTTTGGAGAAGCAGCCGGAGAATGGGTATCTGCAAAGGCAGGAGGCCCTGGTTCCCCATGCGCAGATTACCACCATTGACAGCTTCTGCTCTTATATCTTAAGAAATCATTTTGGAGAGATTGATTTGGATCCTGCATTTCGCGTGGCAGATGAGGGAGAACTGAAGCTTCTGAAAAAAGATATTTTGAAGGAACTTTTGGAAGAAGAGTACTGCAAAAGGCGGACAGAATTTTTACATTTTGTAGAATGCTATGCATCGGGGAAAAATGATCAGGTATTGGAAGAACTGATCTTAAAGCTGTTTGAGTTTTCTATCAGTGATCCATTTCCCCAGGAATGGCTGGAGAATCTTTTGAAAAATGAGAGGGTGTGTGGAGAAGACAGGATTCTTGCACATATCCGTAAGCTTTTAGAGAGCTTAAAGTGGGAAACCCAACAGGCAATCAGGCTGTGCCGGGAACCGGGCGGTCCGGTATTTTATGAAGATGCGCTGGTGTCAGACCTTCTGTTTTTGGAAAAATGTATGGGCTGTGAAAGCTATGAGGAATATTCAGACCTGATCCGCAGCCGTTCCTTTATGGCCCTTTCCAGAAAAAGGATGCCGCCGGAAACAGAAGAGGAGAAAAAAGAGGCAGTCAAAAATGCCAGAAATCATATGAAAAAGTCGCTGGAAGCTTTGGAAAAACAGTTTTTCTATATGCCGGCAGAGCTGATTTTAGAGGCAGCCAGGCTGGCAGAACCTGCAAGAAAAGAGCTGATAGAGCTGACACTGGAATTTTCAAAACGGTTTGCAGCGAAAAAGAGAAAGAAGAATATTGTAGATTTTTCCGATATGGAACATCTTTCTTTGCAGATTCTCGTAGAGAAAAAAGCTGGAAGCTGTTTTCCTACAGATATTGCAAAAGGCTATGCAGAGCATTTTGCGGAAATCATGATCGATGAGTATCAGGACAGCAATCTGGTTCAGGAGCTGATCTTAACCAGCATTTCAAAAAAATCTTTCGGCGGAAATAATTTGTTCATGGTTGGAGATGTAAAACAGAGTATTTACCGATTCCGACAGGCAAGACCTGAGCTTTTTATGGAAAAGCAAAAAAGGTATACGCTGGAAGAGAGCAGCTCCCAGAGAATCAATCTGTCAAAGAATTTCCGAAGCAGAAAAGAAGTTCTGGATGCGGTGAATTTTCTCTTTGAGCGAATGATGACAGAAGAGCTTGGAGAGATTGCCTATGATGAAGAAGCGGCACTCTATTTGGGAGCTGCTATGCCGGAGGCAGAGAAAGCATCGGATGTGCAGGCTGAACTGATGCTTTTTAGTCTGCCGGAAGAAATGGAAGAGGAAACCTTTGATAAAACCGAACTGGAAGCTTCCATGATCGCAGAAAAAATTTTGGACATGCTGGAACATGCAAAGGTAACAGATAAAAGAACCGGAGAACTTCGAAGGGCGGCTTTGGGAGATATGGTCATTCTCCTTCGTTCCATGACCGGATGGAGTGATACATTTTCCAATGTGCTTTCTTCCTATGGAATTTCAGTGGTAACCGGTTCTTCTACAGGATATTTTTCAGCAATGGAGATTCAGACTATTTTAAATTATCTGCGTGTTCTGGATAATCAGAATCAGGATATTCCCCTTAGTGCAGTGCTGCATTCTCCTATCGGCAATCTGGATTCTGCCGAAATGGCAAAAATCAGGGCAGCGTATAAGGAAATACCTTATCATGAGGCCTGTGTCAAATATATGGCAGAAGGGGATGATCCGGTTCTTTGTAAAAAGCTGGACAGCTTTTGGCGTTTGACAGCACAGCTTCGCAAAAAGGCGGAATACTTACCGATTCATAAGCTTTTGTGGGAGATTTATGATCAGACCTCCTATGAGCAGATGGTAAGACTTCAGCCAAATGGTGCGGTTCGCAGGGAAAATTTGCAGATGCTGGTTCAAAAAGCGCTGGATTACGAAAGTACAAGCTATCGTGGATTGTTTAATTTCGTAAGATATATTGAAAATCTGCAAAAGTATGAAGTGGATTACGGTGTGGCAGAAAGCACTTCCGGAAATGAAAATGCGGTACGGATCATGAGCATTCATAAGAGTAAGGGACTGGAGTTTCCTATTGTATTTGTATCCGGATTGTCAAAAAAATTCAATAAACAGGATTCCAGAGAGCGGATTGCCATGCATCCGAAGCTGGGAATTGGTGTGGATGCCATAGATCCTGAAAAGCGCATCAAGCTTCCTACTCTTTCTAAAAAAATAATCCAGAAGGAGATTGAGCTTGAGAGCCTTGCAGAGGAGCTGCGTGTGCTGTACGTTGCGTTGACAAGAGCCAGAGAGAAACTGATTTTGACCGGAGCGTTAAAGAATGTAGCAGAAGTCTTTGGGGAGCATGAGAGAGAAAAGCAGCTTCTGGAAAGAGGACGTTATGAGAGTCTTTGTGGGGGAAGCAGTTTTCTGGATTGGATTTTAGAGGCTCTGGCAGGAGAAAATCCGCCGTTGGCAGTAAATATTGTAACAGTAGAATCTCTGGTAAAAGCAAAAATAGAACAGGCAGTGGAAAGCCGCTATGATTATGAAATGCTTCGCAGCAAAAAAGAAGAGATACCGGAGCTTTTGAAAGAAAGATTTGAGTTTCAGTATCCGTATCAGAAGGATGAGAGGATTCCCGGAAAAGTGTCTGTATCTGAACTGAAAATGGCAGCCATGGAAGAAGAAACATTGCAGATGTTTGAAGAACCGGAAGTGATTCCTTATATTCCTGCGTTTTTAAGAGAAGAGCGAAAGGGCAGTGCCACAGAGAGAGGAACCGCTTATCACCGTGTGCTGGAATGCATGGACTTATCCGGAATCAGACATTCAGAGCAGGTAAAGGAACGGATGGAGAACCTGGTATTACAGGGAAAACTGACCGGACAGGCGGCAGAAACCATCAATCCTTACGATATTTATGTTTTCAGCAAAAGCAGACTTTGTAATCGCCTGCTGAATGCAGAGCAGAATGGAAGGTTATCTAAAGAGCAGCCATTTGTGATCGCAAAACCGGCAGGAGAGATTTCAAAAGATTATGAAAGTGACAAGGACGTCCTGATTCAGGGAATCATAGATGCATATTTTGAAGAATCCGATGGAATCGTACTGATTGATTACAAGACGGACCGTGTAAAAACGGCAGAGGAGCTGATTGCAAGATACAAAAAACAGCTGGAGCTCTATGGGGAAGCTTTGGAACAGACCACCGGAAAGAGAGTAAAGGAACGAATCATGTATTCCTTCTGTCTTGGCAAAGAAATCTCTGTTTAGTTTTGGTTTGCTCTTGTATTGTGTCTGATTTTGTTGTATCATAAAAATAGTGTAAAGGAAAAACAAAGAAAACAGATATGGGGGGATGTTTTATGGAATTTACATTACCGTCCAATGAAGGGAAAATGCGAATCGTACAGGAACTGGTACCTGGAAAGCAGGTTACTCTGGCACATATCATTGCCAGCCCTGACGAGATTGTATATAAAAAATTAGGTTTAAATCCGGCACTGGATTATTCCAAGGCTGCCATCGGAATCTTAAGCATGAGTCCGGCAGAAATTTCTGTTATCGCCGGTGATATGGCAGTAAAAACAGCAAACATTGACCTTGGATTTATTGACCGTTTCAGCGGTACATTGATCTTCACCGGAAGAGTTGCAGAAGTAGAAGAAGCGGTTAGAGTGATCTGCGATTATCTTGCAAGAGAGCTTGGATTTACAATTTGTAAGGTTACAAGAACATAATGAAAAAAATTATTTTAATGGGTCGTTCTGAATGCGGAAAGACCACACTGAGACAGGCATTAAAGGGAGATACCATCAAGTATCATAAAACACAGTATATTAACCATTATGATGTTGTCATTGATACTCCGGGAGAATATGCAGAAACTAATACCTTGGGAAGAGCCCTTGCGCTCTATTCCTATGAGGCAGATGTGGTAGGACTTTTGATCAATGCCACAGAACCCTACAGTTTATATCCGCCAAATATCGTTGCCCAGTCTACCAGACCGGTCATTGGTATCGTAACTCAGATCGATGCGCCGGATGCCAATGTAGAACAGGTGGTGGAATGGCTGAAATTGACCGGCTGTGAAGATATCTTTCTTGTAAGCTCCTATACAGGTGAAGGAATCTGGAAAATTCTGGAATATCTTCGTGAACCGGGAGATGTACTTCCGTGGGATAACAAAGAAGATGCGGAAAAGCCAAGAAATGTATTAACAACAAAAGCAAATAACAGCAAATAAAAGCAAATAAAAGAATTAAGCACCGTTTTTCGGTGCTTGTTCAGTTTTCCCCAATTTATTTGCTGTCATGAGAACATGAAAAGAGAGAAAAGTGAATGATTAAATTAATTGCCAGTGATTTAGATGGAACCTTATTATATGGCAGAGATAATTCTGTCAGCGAAGAAATGTTTGAGTTGATTCGTGAAATGAAATCTGCGGGTATTATTTTTGCGGCGGCCAGTGGAAGACAATACCATAATCTGAAAAAACTTTTTGCACCGGTATGGCAGGATATGGCATTTATCTGTGAAAATGGTGCTGCGGTTTTTTATAAAGATCAGCTGATTGCGGAACAGGTTGTTCCAAAAGAAGAATTGCTGGAGCTGGTATATCTGGTTGATGCTGATGAACGTGCAGAAGTGGCACTTTCCAGTTCCACAACTACCTATGTGCGTCCCAAAACAAGGGAATATGTGGAATCATTGATCAGACTGGGAAATCATGTAACAGAGGTAAAAGAATGGACAGATGTTACGGAGCCATGTGTGAAAGTAGCGTGGTACGAAAAAGGCGGCGTAGAGGATCGGGTGGATTACTGGAGCAGTAAGATCAAACCTCCTGCAAAAGTGGTTACTTCCGGTGCGGAGTGGCTGGATATTTTGTATCCAAATACCCATAAAGGGGTGGGCATCCGTGTGCTTATGGAATATTTTGGTTTGAAAAAAGAGGAAATTGCAGCTTTTGGTGATAATTATAATGATACAGAGATGCTGGAAGCGGTAGGCTGTCCAATCGCAATGGCAAGCGGCAGGGAGGGCATTGTGAAGATGTGTCCATATCATACTCACCGTGTGGAGCATACCATACGACAGATTTTAGATGGAAAATTTCCGGAAAACTAGATTTTTCCAGGCGTAGTGCATGAAAAACAAGTCATTGGGTCATAATCTGGAAAAAGGACAAAAGGAGCCGGGTTATGAAAGAAAAAAAGATTACCAGAGAAGATATTCTTCAGATGGAAGGCACAGAGCGTATGAAATATGAAATCGCAGAGGAAATGGGGCTTTTGGATAAAGTATTAAAGGACGGCTGGCGTTCCCTTTCTGCGAAAGAAACAGGGAAAATTGGAGGAATAATGACCAGTCGAAAAAAGAAAAATTCTTAAAATGAATAAGAAAGATCATATAAAAAGCAAGGCTGAAAAACGACTCGGCCTTGCTTTTTTTGGTTTTTTTCTTGAATCAAAAAATACAAAAAGTTCAAAATGATTCATTAAAGTTCGAATAAAAACCTATAATATTAGTTGAAAACGTTATAAAAATCAATATATTAAAAAATAATTGTGCAAATCATACAAAAAAAGATAAAATAATGATAAATATCAAACAAAAATGAATCGAATTGAATTTTTTGATTGACATGGGAACTGGAAGCGTACATAATGAGTGCATAAGAAGGCAAGGGTTACAAGTAGCTCATAAGTGTCCGGATAAATCAAGGAGGGTAGAATATGGCTTATTTGGAGATGAAGGGAATAACCAAAGTCTTTCCTGGTGTAGTTGCCTTGGATCACATTAATTTCTCTGCTGAGAAAGGTGAAGTTCACGCGATCGCCGGAGAAAATGGTGCGGGAAAATCAACATTGATTAAAACCCTTTCAGGTGCATATCGGCAGAAGAAGGAGAAATCTGGCTGGATGGAAAACAGGTGCACATTAAAAACCCGCAGCATGGTAGAGAACTTGGAATTATGGTTATTTACCAGGAACTTAGTCTCGTACCTACAACAAGTATTGCTGAAAATATTTTCTTAGGCAGTCTGTTGAATAAGGGAGGTTTCATCGATAGAAAAGAAATGAACCGCAGAGCAAAAGCAGCATTAGAAGAAGTGGGATTTGGATATCTTGATCCAAATCAGATTGTAGGAAGATTATCAGTTGTAGAACAGCAGGCAGTTGAAATTTCAAAAATTATTGTTGAGAACTCCAAAATTGTCGTAATGGATGAACCTACTGCGATCCTTCCGCCAAGTGAAGTAAAGACACTTTTCAGAATTATGGATAAGCTGAAAGAAAAAGGCGTAACCATTATCTATGTTTCGCATCGTCTAAAAGAAATTTTTGAAAAATGTGACAGAATTACTGTATTTAAAGACGGAACAAGCGTGGGAACAGTAAACACAGCGGATATTAATGAAGAAGACTTAATCACAATGATGATTGGTCGTGAGGTTAATAATGGTGACCTCTTAGAAGATGGCCGTGCGGAAAAACTGGCAAATGCACCAGTTGTGCTGGAAACAAAGAAATTACAGTACAATGATGAATTAAAAGATGGTATTGATTTGAAAGTGAAAAAAGGTGAAATCCTTGGAATTGCTGGTCTGGTAGGTTGTGGTAACAGCACTTTTATACAGACACTGTTCGGTGCAAAAACTCCTACAGGCGGTACAGTAGAAATTAAAGGCCAGCCATTTGAACCTTCGCCATATAGATCTATTAAAAATGGTGTTGGATATCTGACAGCAGATAGAAAACGTACAGGTTTGATCCTGTCTCAGAGCCTTAGAACCAATATTTCTCTAGCAGGGTTACATATGATTAATAGAGGAACCTTTATTAAGTTTAAAAAAGAAAAAGAAATTACAGAAAAATTAAGAAAGGATCTGAGAGTAAAATGTCATACGCTGGAACAGAGAGCAGATACACTTTCCGGTGGTAATCAGCAGAAAGTCGTAATGGCGAAATGGCTGATGTTAAATTGTGACGTATTACTTTTTGACGAACCTACGCGAGGTGTTGATGTAGGTGCCAGACGAGAAATTTACAAATTAATGATCGATTATGTAGATCAGGGTGGCTCGGTAGTTGTTGTGTCTTCCGATACTACAGAACTTCTTGCTCTGTGTGACAGAGTTGTGGTTATGGCACAGGGAAGAATAGCAGGCGAAATTTCTCATGAAGAAGCAACAGAAGATAAAATCGTACATGCAATGTTCTAGTAAGAATAGTAAACGGAGGATTCACAATGAAAAAAGTAAATTTTAAAGATATTTGGAGCAAATATCAGACAGTTATTATCTTTGCCATAATGATGATTGTATATACCATTATGTCACCAAACTTCTTTACAGCGGTTAACTTAAGAAATGTATTCGCGCAGAATGCCTGTCTGATCGTTGTAAGCATGGCCCAGTTAATTCCGCAGATTTTAAATGGTGTAGACCTTTCTGTATCAGCAGTAGTAGCGTTTTCTGGTACAGCAACAGCACTTTTTATGGCTAACAGTGGAATGGGATTCTTTCCGGCAGCAATTGCAGCAACAGGTTTAAGTGCTCTCTTTGGTGCACTCAACGGTGCTTTGATAGCTTACTTTAAATTTGCTCCATTCATCGGTACTCTTGCTACCGTACAGATTGCAAAAGGTGCTTGTTATATCATCTCTAATGCAAACATCATCTACGTAGATGAACCAATCTTTGCGTTTGTTGGTACAGGAATTGTTGGTGGTGTTCCAATGGTAGTTATTATTGCACTTTTAATCGTAGCATTAACAGCGCTTATTCTGACAAGAACTACTGTTGGTCGGAAGATTATGGCCATTGGTGGTAATGAAGAGACTGCACGTCTTGCGGGTATCAAGGTTAAAAGTTATAAATTCTGGGTATACACAGTATCTGGTGTTTTATCAGGGATTGCCGGTGTAATGGCAGCTTGTCGTTTGGGAGCTGGATCACCAACAATCGGTGCAGAATGGGAAATGGATTCCATTGCTGCAGTCGTTATCGGTGGTGTTTATGGTGGATACGGTTCAGCATTTAACTCATTTTTAGGTGCTTTAATTATTGGTTGGATGAAGAATATTTTAAATCTGATCGGTTTGGCATCTTATCCACAGTTTATTATTAAAGGTATTATCATTATTCTTGCTGTAATGAGTCAGAAAATGGGCACAGGAGATTTGAGTCTCTTTAAAGTAAAAAAAGCCAAAAAATAATTTTAGGAGGAACAAAAATGAAAAAGAAACTTTTAAGCGTACTTTTATGTGTAGCAATGGTTGCATCTATTGTAGTAGGATGTGGCGCAAAAGAAGAAGCAGCAGCTCCAGCAGCATCTGAAAACACAGATGGGCAAGTAAGTGGCGAAGGTGTAACAATTGGTCTTGCAATGAACACAACAACAAACGCATGGCGCGCAGCTCTTGTAGCAAAAGCTCAGGAAACAGCTGATGCAGCAGGCGCAAAACTGATTGTTCTTGATGCAGCAGGTAAGGCTGATAAACAGCAGGCTGATTTAGAAGACCTTGTAGCTCAGGGCGTAGACGTAATCGTTATAGATGTATGTAACGGTGATGCTTTAAAAGCTCCTATCAATGCAGTTGCCAAACAGGTTCCGGTTATTGCAGTTGATACAGGTGTAGCAAGTGGTACAAACGTAACTTCTTTCATTACAGCTGATAATTATACAATCGGTCTTAATGTAGGACGTGCAATGGCAGAAGCTTGGAACAGCACAGAAACTCCAAACGCAGTTATCGTATCCGGTGCTGTAGGCGATAGAGAAGGTGGACAGAGACGTCAGGGCTTTGTAGCTGGTTTCCTTGAATATCAGTATGAAGTAAACGGTGGTGGCTCTATTAACATATTAGCTCAGAAATATGCTTCTGACTGGGATGCTCAGACAGGTGTTAACCAGTTACAGGATATCATGGTTCAGTTCCCAACAGGTATTGATATGTGGTTCTGTGAAACAGACGTTATCACAATTCCAGGTGTAGATGCTATTAAAGCTGTAGGTTACGAAGGACTTGATATTATCGGTTCTATCGATGGACAGAGAGAACTTCTTGAACTTGTTGATGCAGGTGAAGTTGTAGCTTGTGGTGTTAACTCTGCAACAGAAATGGGCCGTATGGGTATTGAATATGCTCTGAAAGTGGCAGCAGGCGAAACCGTTCCAGCGAATACATATGTAGAAGCAATCAGTATTACAAAAGACAACGTAGCTGATTTCTTAGCAAATGGACAGGCATTCCAATAAGGTTTTCGATGAATAGGAGGTTTCTCGGTATGGACAGAAGAACAGCAGTCGTAACTGGTGCAGGCGAAGGTATCGGCAGAGCAATTGCATTAAGACTTGCAAAAGATGATTTACATGTTTATGTAACAGACATGATTTTAGGAAAAGCTCAGGCAACAGCAGAGTTAATTAAAGAAGCAGGTGGCGTAGCAACTGCTTGTGAAATGAACGTTCTTAATGAAGAGGAGATTGCTGCTGTTGTTGATCTTGTAGTAAAAGAAAACGGTCATATTGATGTATGGTGTAACAATGCGGGCGTTAGTTCCATGGGCAGACTTTGGGACATGACAGAACATGATTGGGATTTCAACATGGATATTAATGCAAAAGGTGTATTTATGTGTACCAAAGGCTTTGTAAAAGTCATGATGAAACAGGGATACGGAAAAATTATTAACACAGCATCTATTGCATCTTTAAGAGCAGATCCAATGTTATCATGTTACTGCGCATCTAAATGGGCGGTTGCAGGTTATACACGTACTTGTGCACGTGAATTAGGACCTTATGGAATTACTGCAAACTATGTTTGCCCAGGACCGGTTGCAACAAGTATGAATGTTCGTGAAAATGCATGGTCAGCAGAAATCCAGAATTCCACACCCGAACAGGTGAAACAGGATTTAATCGACCAGATTCCATTAGGAAGACTTACAGCTCCTGAAGATGTAGCAAATGCGGTAGCTTTCTTTGCAAGTCTGGAATCTAACTATATCAATGGTGCACAGCTTACCGTAACAGGTGGCATGGAAGCATAAATTCAAATTTTATGGAGGACTAATAATGTACGGGATTGACGTAAAACACTATGAAGACGTTGTTAACAGCGCAATTGCACTTCGTCCACAGATTGAAGCTGCAGTAGACAAAATTTGCGAAGAAGGATATTCAAATATTTTCTTTATCGGATGTGGCGGAACATGGGCACATGCTCTTCCGATGGAGTATTGGTTAAACACAACAACAGACAAGATTGACATGTATCCAGTTATCGCTAACGAGTTCATGGCAGCACCACCAAAGAAATTCACTAAGGATTCTGTTTGTGTATTCTCTACACGTTCTGGTAACACAAAAGAGATTGTAGCAGCTGCTAAATTTGTAAAAGAAATGGGATGTCGCACAATGGTATACGTTTCCAACGACAACACACCTGTATGTGAATATGCTGATTATAAATTCTATAGCCCGGCAGAAGATCCAAACCTTTGTGAAGCTATTTATTCCTACACAATCTGCTTACTTGGAAGATTCATGAAGAACGCAGGCGCTTTCGATGATTACGATCAGTTCATGGATGAATATGCAAAACTTACACCTTACCTTGTAGCGGCAAAAGAAAAGATGGATCCAATCTGCCAGCCAATCGCTAAGCAGTACAAGTATAAGAGAGATCAGTACCATATGGTAATCGGTTCTGGTATGCTTTGGGGCGAAGCTTATGACTACGCTATGTGTATTCTTGAAGAAATGCAGTGGATCAGAACAAAATCTATTCATGCATGTGAATTCTTCCATGGAACAATCGAGATTGTTGAACCTGACACAAGCTTAATCCTGTTTTACGGTGAAGATGAGACACGTCACCTGATGGATCGTGTACTTAACTTCTGCAAAAGTGTAACAAAGAACGAGATTACAATCTTCGATACAGCTACAATTGAGCTTCCGTTCACAAAACCGGAATACAGAAAGATCGTTTCTCCAATCATTGTTTACACAATGACAGAAAGACTTTCTGCTCACTTAGAACAGGAAAGAAATCATCCATTAACAACTAGAAGATACTATCGTCAGATGGAATACTAAAATCAGTCAGTAATAATGGTAAGGGGGGAGGCGTAAAAGCCTCCCCTGTAATCATGGATTGCATCTAAAAATAGGGAATGAAAAGGGAGCGATTACTATGATTAGAGTTATCGGTGTAGGGGATACTTTTGTAGACAGATATATTTATCAAAATATTATGTATCCAGGTGGAAATTCCATTAATTTTGCAATTTATTCAAAAATGCTAGGACACGAAAGTGCTTTCATTGGTTCTGTGGCAGAAGATAGAGAAGCGAAAATGATTATGTCGGCACTGGATGTTTATGGAGTAGATTATTCGAATTGTCAGGTTCATCCGGAGGGGGAAACTGGCAGAGGATCTATTTATCTGAATGATGGTGATCGTGTGATTAAGGATGATAACAACAACGGAACAGTAAAATCCCATCCACTTCAGATTACAGAAGAAGTTCTGGAGTATGTGAAAGGTTTTGATCTGATTCATACATCCTATTTTGCATTTATGGAAGAGCAACTTCCAAAACTGGCATCTTCAGGGGTTCCTATTGTTTATGATTTTGCAGATGACTGGGATGCAGAGACAATTAAGCGTGTTTGTCCGCATGTGGATATCGTTCTTCTTTCAGGTGCAGAAATGACAGATGATGAGATTAGAGAATATATGAAGCTAAGCTATGATAATGGCTGTCCGATTACGGTATGTACCGTGGGCTCGAGAGGAGCACTTGTTTATGATGGAAAGGAATTCTATGAAAAGAGACCATACAACAGAGGAAAAAAGATCGTAGATACCATGGGTGCCGGAGACTCTTTTATCACAGGATTTTCCACAACTTACATTGATGGTATGAAACGGTTTTCTGGATTGTTTGCAGAAGATTTTGATAAATATACAAATCAGGAAGATCGGGATGCTTACAGAAAAGCAGTAATTGAAATGAGTATGCATGTGGGAAATTCCATGGCAATGCGTACCTGCATGAACAGTGGTTCCTTTGGAAGAAGCGAAGAAATTGTGAAGCAATTGTAAAGAAATTGTAAAGTAATTGCAGCGCGGAAAGAAATTAAGTTGGAAAAATTATCCTATCTATGATATGGTATAAAAAAGCGCACATATGCTATGGAGGTTCGGGATGATTAAAGAAGAGCGCATGAATCGAATGCTTGCATTTATTGATAAGCATCAATATGCCAGTGTAGGTACATTAATGAATGTGATAGGTACATCAAAATCCACAGTACGCCGTGATTTGATCCAGTTAAACGAAGAGGGAAAAATCTGCTTTGTAAGAGGTGGTGCAGCTTCAGTAAATAAAAATATGCTTCCTGAATCTCCGTATTTAGAGAAAGAAGCAACTAACATCATGGAAAAACAGCGTATTGCAGAAGCGGCGGCAGGACTGATCAGACCTGGGGAAACGGTTTTTATTGTTTCAGGAACCACTGCAAGATGGATCTTTCCAAATATTAAAGATGTAGAAGATTTAAAGGTCATTACAAACGATATACAGATTGCCAATGATATGGCATTGAATGAAAATGTAGAGGTGTTTGTGACTGGAGGATGGCTTCGTAAAGGATATTATACCCTTCGAGGATTTCAGGCAGAATCCTGCGTGCGGAATATGAAAATCGGTACAGCATTTTTAAGTTGCGATGCAATAGATACATGGAATGGCTGTTATATTGCCAATTCAGATGAGGTTGGACTTCTCCATCAGATTATTCAATCCTCCCATCGAGTTGTGATGATGGCGGATCATTCCAAATTTTATACGAGTGCGTTTATGCAATTCTGTGATTTTTCTAAAATTGATATATTAATTACTGATAGTTTGGTGTCTGACAATGTGATTTCACTTTTGAAAAAGCATGATATAAAAGTGATGGTCGTATAGGAGATAAAAATATGAAATTTCAATATGCGATTTTCGACATGGACGGTCTGATGTTTGATACAGAGCGTTTATTTGTTGAGTCTTTTGAAATGGCAGTAACTCCGGCTTTGGGTATGGAGTTTCCTGTTGAAAAATTGAAAATGCTGTTAGGTTGTAATAAGAAGGCTACCAAAGAGCTCTTTCCACAGCTTTTTGGTACAAAATTTACCTGTGAGGAATGCTACGCGATTGGTGACGGTTGGGTAGAAAATTATATTGCAGAACATGGTGTACCTTTAAAGCCAGGAATTGAAGAACTGTTAATCTGGCTTAATGATAATGGATTTCGATGTGTTGTTGCAACAGCAACAAACAGAGATAAGGCATGGAGGTATATTGAAAGTGTAGGATTGGATAAATATTTTGAAACCATTGTTGGTGGAGATATGGTGACAAAAGGAAAACCAGACCCACAGACTTTTCAGATGGCAGCCGAAAAAATCGGAAGTACCAATCCGGCCCAGTGTGTTGTATTTGAAGATTCCAGAAACGGATTGCTGGCAGCGCATAATGCAAAAATGGCCGCAATCATTGTACCTGATCTTCTTGACCCAACAGAGACACATCCTGGCTTGTGCTATGCCAAAGTAAAAACATTAAGTGATGCGATTCCGATTCTGGAAGGAGCAAATAAAAAAGAATTATAACAGAGAGATAAAAACAAGACAGCATGCATAGAATGCAGTATGAATGATCAGAAATTAGAAAATTTATTAAATCTCGCATTAAATGCTACGCCGGAGGAAAGAACACGTTCAGAATCATTGAGTGCCGGGTATGATGCATCGGATCGTACGTGGGAGGTTATTATAAAATATACGGGAAATTTAGAAAGTATCCGTCAGACAGCAGAAGAAATTACAGAGCTGTTTGGCGGATTTGCCGTTTTAAGGATTCGTGAAGAGGCACTGGAGACTCTGACGGATATTCAGGAAGTCACTTATGTGGAGAAACCGAAGAATTTTTATTTCGCCCTTCAGGAAGCAAAAGAAGCCTCCTGTCTGTCGGGGGTCCAAAGAGGAACTGACGGGCTGAGCGGCAAAGATGTATTGTTTGCCTGCGTGGATTCCGGGGTTTCCTATGCTCACCCGGATTTTCGTATGGAAGACGGGAGCACCCGGATTCTTTATTTATGGGATCAGACAATTCCGGGAAATCCACCAGAAGGTTATCACAGGGGGACAGAATACACAGCAGACCAGATCAATGCAGCTTTGGCGGCAGATACTGTGGAAGAGCGCAGAAGGCTGGTGCCAAGTGAGGATGTCAGCGGACATGGCACCAGTGTATTAGGAATTGGTGCCGGGAATGGACGGGGCAGTGGCGGAAGGTATCGTGGAGTTGCCTACGAGGCGGATTTGATTGTTGTGAAGCTGGGAGTTCCGGGACGTACCGGATTTCCAAGGACAACAGAAATTATGGAGGGTGTGGATTACTGTATCAGAAAAGCCGTGGAGCTTGGCAGACCCATTGCCTTAAATTTGAGCTTTGGAAATAACTATGGAGCACATAATGGAAACAGCCTTCTGGAAAATTATCTTGATACAGTTTCCGGAGTTGGTAAAAATGTCATCTGCGCAGGGATGGGAAATGAAGGCGTGACTGGGGTTCATCAGTCATTAACACTGGTGGAAAATGAAGAAATTGCGGTGGAGTTTTCCATAGGAGAATTTCAGGCATCAACCAATCTGCAGCTTTGGAAGTCCTACACAGATATTGTGCGCATTTTTATTGAGGAACCGGGCGGGGCAGTTGTAGGGCCAATTGAGGAAATTCTGGGAACCCAGAGATTTCGTTTCAGAGACAGTGAGCTTTTGATCTACTATGGAACCCCCACACCCTATGGTGTATTGCAGGAGATTTATATTGAATTTTTACCGACAGGACAATATCTGCCGGCTGGAATTTGGAAACTGCGTATTGAGCCGGTAAGAATTGTGTATAATCTGGCTAATTTATGGCTTCCGGTATCTGAAACAGCAAATCTTCGAACCGGATTTTTAACACCGTCGGTGGAAGGAAGCTTTACCGTACCTGCAGCAGCGGAAAATGTGATTTCGGTTGCTGCCTATGACAGTCGTCTGGACAGCTATGCGGATTTTTCAGGAAGGGCATTTAACAGTCTGCCCTGGGCAGGGAAACCGGATCTGGCGGCACCGGGAGTAGATATTCAGGCACCGGCAGCAGGAGGAGGTTATCGAAATGTGACGGGAACATCCTTTGCAACACCATTTGTCACCGGAAGTGCGGCACTTTTGATGGAGTGGGGGATTGTAAGGGGAAACGATCCCTTTTTGTTTGGGAATAAGGTAAAGGCTTATTTAAGGAGAGGAGCAAGGGAACTGCCTGGATTTTCACAGATACCCAATTTCAGAGTGGGGTATGGAGCATTGTGTGCAGAAGATTCTTTGCCGGAGAATACAGGGATTTTTTGAAAATATATTTCATATTTTGTCAATTTTTAGTAGGAATTTTGCTGCAGATGTGATATAGTGGAAAAGATTTTATGTGGAGAGGTTTAGTGAAAAATTATGAACGAAAAACGTAATTCTTTTTCCGGGTCCTTAGGATTTGTACTGGCAGCAGCAGGCAGTGCAGTGGGACTTGGAAATATCTGGAGATTTCCTTATCTTGCTGCAAAAGACGGCGGTGGCCTGTTCCTGGCAATGTATATCTTTTTAGCATTAACTTTTGGGTTTACGCTTCTGACGACAGAAATTGCCATTGGCAGAAAGACAAAACAGAGCCCGTTGACTGCATATAGGCATCTGAGTAAAAAGTGGGGATTTTTAGGCTTCTTTGCCTGTATCATCCCAATGATCATTCTGCCGTATTACTGTGCCATCGGTGGATGGGTGTTAAAATACTTTGTTACATTCCTTACAGAGTCCGGTGCGGCAGCTGCAGCAACAGATGGTTTTTTTGACGGTTTTATTACATCCTTAGGGGAGCCGATCATACTGATGTTTATTTATATGTCAGCAACAGCGATAGTTATTTTTCTCGGAGTAAACAAAGGGATTGAGTCATTTTCTAAAGTATTAATGCCGATTTTGATCATTCTTGTAATCGGTATTGCTGTTTTTTCCGTAACAATTACGCATACAGATGGGGCAGGAATCACAAGAACAGGGGTAGAAGGTCTGAAGATTTATTTGATTCCGAATCTGAAAGGAATGACGATCAAAGGATTCTTTACAGTTCTGCTGGATGCTATGGGACAGCTGTTCTACTCTTTAAGTGTAGCCATGGGTATCATGATTGCTTATGGATCTTATGTAAAAGATAATGATAATCTGGTAAAATCCATTAACCATATTGAAATTTTCGATACATTGGTTGCTTTCCTGGCTGGTGTTATGATTATTCCGGCAGTTTATGTATTCATGGGAAGAGAAGGTATGGCGGCATCCGGACCAAGCCTCATGTTTGTATCTCTTCCAAAAGTATTTGCTGCAATGGGCGGTGCCGGAAGATTTGTTGGATGTATGTTCTTTGCCATGGTATTGTTTGCAGCTCTGACAAGTTCTATCTCTATTATGGAAGCGGTTGTTTCCAGTTTGATGGACAAGTTCCACTGGTCCCGTGCAAAAGCGGTAGCTGTTGAATTCATCATTACCATATTAGGTGGATTGGCGGTATGCTTCGGATATAACATCTGGTACTTTAAAATAACACTTCCAAACGGTGCAGCTGCACAGATTCTTGACGTTATGGACTATGTGAGCAACAACGTATTGATGCCGATTGTATCAATTGGAACATGTATCCTGATTGGATGGATATTGAAACCTAAAACTGTGGTTGCGGAAGTAACAAAGAATGGTGAAAAATTCGGAAGAGAAAAATTATATACGGTGATGATCAAATATATTACACCGGTGTTGCTTTTGATTTTACTTTTAAAAGCATTGGGAATCATTACCTTTATCTAAAGGATTAGAATGAAAAAGGGCGTTGATACTTTTTGTACAACATGCACAGACAAGCTGAGGTTAAGCAAAGCCTCGAAGAGGTCTGTGCATGCTGGATAGAAGTGTCAACACCTTTTATTTTTTGTATGCAAGTACGGCTTTTATAAATTCCCACACTCTTGCGATAGAAGAGATGGAAGCTCTTTCTTTGATGGTATGGATTTCCTTCAGATTTGGGCCTACAGAAATACAGTCAAGTCCTGGTATCTTTTCGGAGAGGATACCGCATTCCAATCCTGCATGGATGGTAACGACCTGTGGTTCTGTGCCATAAAGATTTTTGTAAACTTCCATACACTGATCGCGGAATTTCGATTCTCTGGCAAGAGGCCATGCCGGATATTCTCCGGAGGTAGAAATCGTACCGCCTAAAAATTCTGTTAACTGGGTTACCTTGTTCACAATATATGCTTTTGCAGTAGATACAGAGCTTCTGATAGAGAAGCACATCTGAAGATTGTTCTCTGTTAAGGCGATTACTCCCATATTCAGAGATGTTTCTACAAGTCCCGGAAGGTCAACACACATTGCCTGTACACCGTTTGGCATAAGGTTCAGTGCAGTGATGAGCCTGTTCATGGATTCATTATCTAATACATAGGCATCTGAAACCCCTGCGCTTGCCATCACAAGCACTGCGTTTGGATCTATGCAGCGTATTCAGCCTTGATTTCAGCATTAAAGTCCGCCAGTTCTTTTTCCACGGTTGCCAGGTCAGGCTGAGCGATCAGAAGGGAGAACTGTGCATCTTTTGGAATCACGTTTTCCTTTACACCACCGGAGAGTGTAATGATTTCAAAATCGCATACTTTTTTCAGGGCCATAAAAAAACGTCCTGTCAGTACATTTGCATTTGCAAGACCATTGTTGATTTCAATACCGGAATGTCCGCCCAGGATTCCCTGAAATTTAAAGTCCAGACAAAGACCGGATCTTGGCTCTCTCTTCATTGGAATGTCTGATTGAACGCGGATGCCTCCTGCACAGCCGACTGTAAAAATCCCCTCCTCTTCGGAGTCTACATTTAAAAGTCTTTTTGCCTTACAGCAGGATAAATCGATTCCTGAAGCACCAATCAGGCCTACTTCCTCGGAAACCGTTAAAACAACCTCCAGTCGTGGACGAGGAATGGATGGATCATCTAAAAGTGCCAGTCCATATGCAACTGCGATACCGTCATCGCCGCCAAGGGTAGTGTCCTCTGCATAAATCCAGTCTCCGTCGATACCAAGACGAAGTCCGTCATTTTCAAGATCTATGTCGGAGTCAGGAGATTTGTCCCCCACCATGTCCAGGTGTCCCTGTAAAATAATTGGTTCCACATCTTCGTAGCCTTCAGCAGCTTCTCCGATGATAATGATATTTCCAAGATTATCCTGTTCGTAATATAAATTCCTTTCCTTTGCAAAAGCCACACAATAGTCGCTTAACTGTTTTTCATGGAAAGAAGTGTGTGGAATCTGACAAATTTCTTCAAAAAAATGAAAAACACATGCAGGTTCCAGATGCTGCAATACTTTCATGAAATAGTTCCCCTCTAAAATTATTTTTCAGCCTTTTCCAGTCTGGAAAATACCATATCATATCCATCACAGCCGTAGTTTAAGGAGCGGTTAACGCGGCTGATGGTAGCGGTGGATGCTCCTGTTTTTTCTGCGATTTCAAGATAAGTTTTCTTTTCTCTTAACATTTTTGCTACTTCATAGCGTTGGGAAAGAGATAACAGTTCGTTGATGGTACACACATCCTGAAAGAATGTATAACATTCTTCTTTGTTTTCCAAAGTCAGGATGGCGTCGAAAAGGTGATCAACGGCTTCGGTTCTAACAGTTTTACTCATAATTTCAGTTTCTCCTTTAAAATTTGTAACGATTTACGTATTTTTTTAGATAGTCCACATCCTGATTAACAATCAGATGTTCAGGGAAATTTACCTCCTCTAAAAGAGCGGCGGCTTTGTCATGGCATCCGACCTGCAGATCAATGTGAGCATCGCTTCCGATGACCACCGGGACTTCATATTCTGCACAAAGCCCTAAAATTTCAATATCCAATGGACGGGCGTTTACACGGGCACCGCCTTCCGTTAAGGATGCATTGTTCAGCTCAATGAGGGTATGATATTCTTTCGCGGCCTGGACCAGCTCTTTGTAATTGACAGGGTAACGCCGGTCATCCGGATGTCCAATGATATTGATCAGTGGATTTTTAACAGCATTCACATACGCTTTTGTATTTTCAAGCTCTGTACCAGGGGACATACATGGAACATGAAGGCTGGCGATGGTAATATCCAGCTTCCGTAAAATAGAATCAGATAAATCTACCGTACCATTCACATCCATAATATTCAGTTCAGCACCTAAAAGCAGTTCTACACCACACATATGCCGGTCTACAACCTTTAAATTCTGGAAATAGAATTCGTGGCAGCTGCCGGGCATTTTGGGTGCATGTTCAGTAATTCCTAAAAGTTTCAGTCCACGTTCACTGGCGGTATGAGCCATTTCCCTGATGGTGCTGTAGGAATGACCGCTGGCTAACGTGTGGGTGTGAGTGTCCAAGACAAACTTCATTATATTTCTCCTCATAGTTTCGCACTTTACTGCGTTACATTATAAAACAAATAAAGTGACTTTGCAAGTCTTTTCGAAAAGCTTATGTAAATTTAATAATTGGTTGATAATCGAACGTATGTATGGTAGAATGTGACGTAAGTCTAGGTGTTGAGAGGATGACGTATGAGTATTTACGATACATTGAATGATAAACAAAGAGAGGCGGTGCTCTGTACAGAGGGTCCCCTTTTGATTCTGGCAGGTGCAGGTTCCGGAAAGACCCGTGTGCTGACCCACAGAATCGCATATCTGATTGAGGAATGCGAGGTAAATCCATGGAATATTCTTGCTATTACATTTACCAATAAAGCGGCAGGAGAGATGCGTGAACGAGTGGATAAGATCGTGGGATTTGGCAGTGACAGTGTGTGGGTATCCACCTTTCACTCTACCTGTGTGCGCATTTTAAGACGTCATATTGATCTGTTGGGATTTGATACCAACTTTACCATCTATGATACAGAGGACCAGAAGTCGGTGATGAAGGATGTGATCCGCAGCCTGGATCTGGATCCGAAGATTTATAAAGAGAGAACCTTTCTTGGGGTGATTTCTCATGCAAAGGATGAACTGATCTCTCCGGAGGAATTTATGTTAAATGCAGGTCTGGATTACAAGCAGCAGCTTTACGGACGTGCCTACAGAGAATATCAGCTGGCTTTGAAGAAGAATAATGCCCTGGATTTTGATGATCTGATCGTGAAAACAGTAGAGCTTTTTAAAAGCCATCCCCAGGTGCTGGATTACTATCAGGAACGCTTTCGATATATTATGGTAGACGAGTATCAGGATACCAATACGGCGCAGTTTCAATTTGTAAGTCTGCTTGCAAAAAAATATCAGAATCTGTGTGTGGTGGGTGATGACGACCAGTCCATCTATAAATTCCGGGGGGCAAATATTGGTAATATTTTGAATTTTGAAAAGGTGTTCCCGGATGCGGCAGTCATCAAGCTGGAGCAGAATTATCGTTCAACCGGAAATATTCTGTATGCGGCAAATGCAGTCATCAGCAATAATATTGGCCGAAAGGACAAACGTCTGTGGACACAGTCAGAAGATGGGGAAGGCATCTGTTTTCGCCAGTTTTACAATGGATACGAAGAGGCAGAGTATGTGGCAGAGAAGATCAGAAAGAGCGTGCGCCAATGCGACAGCCGTTATCAGGATCATGCCGTTTTATATCGTACCAATGCCCAGTCACGACTTTTTGAAGAACAGTTTATCAGGGAGAATATTCCATATCGCCTCATCGGCGGTATTAATTTCTATGCCCGTAAGGAAATCAAGGATATTCTGGCTTACTTGAAGACCATTGACAACGGAGTGGATGATCTGGCGGTGAAACGTATCATTAATGTGCCAAAACGCGGGATCGGCCTTACCACCATTGATAAGGTACAGAAGTTTGCAGGTGAGCATGAAATGAGCTTTTTTGAGGTTTTAGAGCATGCAGACGGGATTTCGGAGCTGGGAAGAAGTTCTTCCAAACTGAAGAATTTCGCATTGACCATTCAGGCTTTTCGGGGGAAAGCAGAGGAGCTTTCTGTCGCAGAGCTTCTGGAAGATATTCTGGAAGTGACCGGTTATCGCAGGGAACTGGAGCTTGAAGGAACTGACGAAGCAGATGCCAGAATCGAAAATATCAATGAATTAATTTCCAAGGCAGCCTCCTATGAAGAAAACTGCATGGATGAGCCGCCAACCCTGTCAGGATTTCTTGAAGAGGTTGCACTGGTTGCGGATATTGACAACCTGGATGAGGATGAAAACAGAGTGCTTTTGATGACCCTTCATAGTGCCAAGGGTCTGGAGTTTCCGCATGTATATCTGACAGGTATGGAGGATGGGATTTTTCCAAGCTATATGTCCATCGCAGCAGAGAATCCAAGAGAGGAAATCGAGGAGGAACGTCGTCTTTGTTATGTTGGAATTACCCGTGCCATGAAAAAGCTGACCATGACTGCAGCTCGTATGCGCATGATTCGCGGCGAAAATCAGTTTAATGCAATTTCCCGTTTTATGAAGGAGATTCCGAAGGAGTATCTGGAGCGGGGCTGTGAAGTGCGTAAAGAAAAGACAGAAGAAATGCCGAAAAATGATTCCTGGAAGGAGATCAAACGTACATTCCAGGAAAAGCCAAAGGCCGTACAGCAGTTTACTGTAACCAAAGCGGCAAGTCTGGAATATGGCATTGGTGACAGAGTGCGTCATATGAAGTTTGGAGAAGGCACGGTTGCAGATATTACCGAGGGCGGAAGAGACTACGAGGTGGCAGTTGATTTCGATAATTTTGGACGTAAAAAAATGTTTGCTTCTTTTGCGAAACTAAAGAAAGTATAAAATTTTTGAGAACTATGGTAAAATATCGCATTTTGTGGTATCATAAGAAAAATGTAACGATTTCGGGAGGTCTTATCATATGAGCAGAGCAGAAGAATTATTGGCACAGGTTCTAAAAAAAGAAAAGGAAGAATGTAAGGCTTGTAAAATTGTTTTATGGGTTCTTGCAATCATCGGTATGATTGCAGCGGTAGCTGGTATCGCATATGCTGTATATCGTTTCGTAAAACCGGATTATTTAGAAGATTACGAAGATGACATCGACGATGAATTTGACTATGATGATGATTTCTTTGATGATGAAGACGATTTTGAAGAAGAAATCGACGAAGCTGTAGAAGCAGCTGCAGAAGACGTTGTAGACGATACAGTAGAATAGGAAAAAGATTTATAGGGCTGCTCTTTTGGGGCAGCCTTTTCTATGGCAATACAGAAAATGAGGGTAGTATGAAAAAAGGACAGATTTACGAGGGTTGTGTAGAGTACGTTTCTTTCCCAAATAAGGGAGTGCTAAATATTGAAGGAGAAAAGGTGGTTGTAAAGCATGCATTGGCAGGTCAGAAGATCAGTTTTTCCGTCAGCAAAAAAAGAAAAGGGAAATGTGAAGGAAGACTGCTTGAGGTACTAGAACAGTCTCCTATGGAAATAGAGTCACCATGTCCCCATTATGGTATCTGTGGGGGATGTGAATTCCAGACAATGCCATATGAGGAACAGTTAAAGATGAAAGAGGCCCAGGTGAGGGGACTGCTTACACCGGTATGTCCGGACATTCCATTTGAGGGAATCATTCCAAGTCCGGTGCATACAGAATATCGTAACAAGATGGAATATTCCTTTGGGGATGCTTATAAAGGCGGTCCGTTATCCCTTGGAATGCATAAAAGAGGCAGTTTTTATGATATCGTGGAAGTGGATCAGTGTCAGATTGTAGATGGGGATTTCAGGGAAATTTTGAAGGTTACGCTGGAATATTTTCGTGAAGCAAATGTTCCATTTTTCCAGAAAATGCGTCATGAAGGATATTTAAGACATTTGCTGGTACGAAAAGCAGTGAAAACTCAGGAGATTCTTGTGGATCTGGTAACAAGCACCCAGATGGAAGCAGATTTAAAGCCTTGGGTTGATAAGCTGCTTGCATTGCCTGTAAAAGGAAAATTTGCGGGGATTCTTCATACGAAGAATGACAGTCTGGCAGACGTAGTTCAGAATGACGGTACAGAGATTTTATATGGTCAGGATTTCTTCTATGAAGAGCTGCTTGGCTTGAAATTTAAGATTTCTCCATTCTCATTTTTCCAGACAAACTCTCTGGGAGCAGAGGTATTGTACTCAAAAGCGAGAGAATATATTGGAGATACAAAGGATCAGGTGGTATTTGACCTTTACAGTGGTACAGGAACCATTGCCCAGATTCTGGCACCGGTAGCAAAAAAAGTAGTAGGTGTGGAAATTATTGAAGAAGCGGTAGAAGCAGCCAAAGTAAATGCAAAATTAAATGGTCTTTCTAACTGTGAATTCCTTGCAGGGGATGTATTGAAAGTTTTGGATAACATTGAAGAAAAACCGGACTTTATTGTCCTTGATCCTCCACGAGACGGCATTCATCCAAAGGCACTGGATAAGATTATTGACTACGGTGTGGATCGTATGATCTATATTTCCTGTAAGCCGACTTCACTGGCAAGAGATCTGGTGGTGCTGCAGGAGAGAGGCTATAAAGTGGACAGATGCTGCTGCGTAGATATGTTCCCAAGCACGGGGAATGTGGAGACAGTGGCAATTTTAAGCCGTGTAAAATAAAAGAATTCATAAAAAATGCAGGTCATAGAGACCTGCATTTTTTGAGTTATGTATCAGAATTATTTATTTGCTTTTACCTGTGCAAAGTACTCTTTACTGAGTTTAATAACTACCGGACTTAAGAATGCCAGTGCAATTAAGTTTGGAATTGCCATCAGACCATTTAAGGTATCTGCAATATCCCATGCCAGCTTTAATTCTACCGTGCCGGCAATGCATGCAAATAAGCAAAAGATGATCTGATATACTTTTGATGCATTGTGCCCGAAAAGGTATTCCACACAGCGTGTTCCGTAAAGAGCCCATGTCAAAACCGTGGATAAAGCAAACAGGGAAAGACAGATTGCAACAGCAACTGCCGGGATACCTGCACCGAATACAGATTCAAATCCCATGATTGTAAGGTTTGCACCAATGTCCGTACCGTATTCAATATTCTGTACACCCACACCGAGTAAAACAACCAGAGCTGTCATGGTACAAACAACGATGGTATCCATGAAAACTTCAAATACACCGTAGATGCCCTGTTTCACCGGGTGGTCAACGTCTGCTGCCGCGTGAGCGATCGGTGCGGAACCAAGACCGGCTTCATTAGAGAAAATACCGCGGCCAACCCCTTTGGTGAGAGCTGTCTTAATGCCCACCCCTGCAAGACCGCCGGCTACAGAAGCAGGGTTAAAAGCTCCTTTGATGATTGCTGCAAAAGCAGTTGGAATACTAGCTGCATTGACAGCGATAACTACAAGTGAAGCAGCGATATAGATGACCGCCATCACTGGTACTAATAAAGAACAAACATCAGCCAGACGCTGGATACCGCCAAGTAATACAAAGGCACAAATAAGAGCACAGATGATTGCCACTGCCCATGCGATAATTGTCTTTTCAGATTCTGTGGTTGCAATGAATCCGGAAATCGCTGTATTAATGGTACCTACGATGGTGTTGATCTGAGTCATGTTGCCGATACCAAAGGAAGCCAGAGCTCCGAATGCAGCAAATACACATGCCAGCCATTTCCAGCTCTTTCCAAGACCGTTTGTAATATAGTACATTGGTCCGCCGACCCAGTCGCCTTCTTTGTTGCGTTCACGATATTTGATCGCCAGAGTTACTTCAGAAAACTTTGTACACATTCCAAGAAGTGCGGAAACCCACATCCAGAAGACTGCACCCGGACCGCCAAGAGCGATAGCACCAGAGACACCGGCAATGTTGCCTGTGCCGATGGAAGCTGCAAGTGCCGTACACATTGCTTTAAAAGGTGACACAGAGCCTTCTTTTGCTTCTGTTTTTTCAAGAGCTTTCCCCAGAGTGTTTTTCATAATGTGCCCAAAATGTGTAAACTGCGGGAAACCACAGCGTGCACTTAAAT
>ERZ1032130.96-NODE-96-length-27488-cov-5.347866_pt1 | contig 27488 bp, 18 predicted proteins | sample MGYA00517879_ERZ1032130 | MGnify/ENA primary metagenome ERZ1032130 (study PRJEB33719, sample SAMN04262597) | wastewater metagenome | biome: rural village; feature: animal feces; material: feces | host: Bos taurus | place: El Salvador | collected 2012-01-31 ...
GTGTGGGGCTAACCATTATCGCGTACCTCCGGCACGCTGCTCGCTCCGCTCGCTATGTTGCTTGATAGCGCCGAGGTGGAGTGTCGCTCCGCTCGCTATGTTGTGGAGGCGATGCAGTGGGCTTCGCCGGAGACCCGGGGTGCTTGCAAAAAATTTAGCCGATGAGGTTGGTTCCGGTCATTTCCTTAGGTTGCTCGATGCCCATGATGTGGAGCAGTGTGGGAGCAACGTCGGCAAGGATTCCGTTGCCAATCTTTGCGTCCTTATTGGCAGTGACGTAAACGCAAGGTACGGGGTTGAGCGAGTGAGCAGTGTTGGGCGTGCCATCTTCGTTCACTGCGTTGTCGGCATTACCGTGGTCGGCGATGATAATCACCTCATAGTCATGAGCCTTTGCAGCCTCAACGGTATCTTTCACGCAGTTATCTACAGCAACCACAGCCTTCTCGATAGCCTCATACACTCCGGTGTGACCCACCATGTCGCCGTTGGCATAGTTCACCACGATGAAGTCGTATTTTTCGGTGTTGATAGCTTCCACGAGCTTATCCTTCACCTCATAGGCACTCATTTCGGGCTTGAGGTCGTAGGTGGCAACCTTTGGCGAAGCCACGAGAATACGGTCCTCGCCCTCAAATGGAGTTTCGCGACCACCATTGAAGAAGAATGTGACGTGGGCATACTTCTCAGTTTCGGCGATGTGAAGCTGCTTCTTGCCGAGCGAAGAGAGGTATTCGCCGAGGGTGTTCTGCACGTTCTCCTTGTCGAAGAGAATGTGAACGCCCTTGAATGAGGCATCGTAGGGAGTCATGCAATAGTATTGCAGATTCTTGATGGTGTGCATACCGGCTTCGGGCATATCTTGCTGAGTGAGCACCATGGTGATTTCCTTGGCGCGGTCGTTGCGATAGTTGAAGAAGATAACCACGTCGCCTTCTTTGATGCGTCCATCGACGGTGGAGTTTACGATAGGCTTAACGAACTCGTCGGTTACGTCGTTGTCGTAAGACTTCTGCATTGCAGCCACCATGTCGTCGGCTTTCTCGCCCTCACCGTTCACGAGCTGGTCGTAGGCGATTTTCACGCGCTCCCAACGCTTGTCGCGGTCCATAGCGTAGTAGCGGCCGATTATAGAGGCTATCTTTCCAGCCGACTTGTCGCAGTGAGCCTGAAGCTGCTCGATGAAGCCTTTACCGCTCTTCGGGTCGGTGTCGCGGCCGTCCATGAAGCAGTGGATAAACACGTCGTTAAGTTCGTACTCCTTTGCGATGTCGCAGAGAGCGAGAATGTGCTCGAAAGAGCTGTGTACGCCACCGGTGGAGGTGAGACCCATGAAGTGCATACCCTTGCCGTTGGCCTTGGCATAGGAGAAAGCAGCCTTAATCTCGGGATTTTCGAGGATAGAGCCGTCCTTGATGGCTTTGTTGATTTTCACGAGGTCCTGATAGAGAACGCGGCCGGCACCGATATTGAGGTGGCCTACCTCTGAGTTACCCATCTGACCGTCGGGAAGCCCGACGTTTTCTCCGCTTGCCTGAAGCTGCGAGTTGGGATAATTGGCAATAAGACTGTCCCAGTAGGGAGTAGGAGTGCTGAAAATAACGTCAGCTTTGGTGTGGTTGCCAATGCCCCAACCATCTAAAATCATCAATAATGCTTTTTTAGCCATAGTGTTATATGTATCGAAATTTTGATTATAATTCCTTGCTTCTTTTACAATGGCAAAGTTACGCATAATCTGCGAGAAATTGAGGCAGTTGTGCGAAAAAAAGTTTCTACCTAACGCGATGAGGAGAACAATTTCAGTCTTTAAGGGTGGCAAGGGGGATAACTTTCACGCCGTCGGGGCGTGTGAAAGCCATGCGACCACCGGTGAGAATGATGAGAAGATCGGGCTCACGGAGCGGAACTTGATGCTCTTTTTTGTTATACTCCTTTATCAGACTCTTTTGATATGCGGCTTTTTTTGTAGAGGTGACTTTGAAGGCGGTAGTATTGGGTGGCTTTGGAGGGGGGAGGGGATGAAAAAGCCCGGGGCTTTGCGGCTCCGGGCTGGTGTATTTAAGGGCGTTGGGAATTATTTCACGAGTACTTTCTGAGTGTTTCCGGCAACTTTCACGATGTAAAGACCGGGAGCAACGTTGATTTCAGAATTGTTGGTGCGAGCTACGGCAGCGCCGGCTGCATTGTAAACCTCAACGGTAGCACCATTGTTCTCCACCACGATAGCGCCCTTGGCACCATAAGCGCGGAAGCCCTTGGCAGCAACAGCATTCGGAGTATCAATGCCATTAACTTCTCCGTAAAGGGATACACCACCAATACCGAGGTGGGTGTTGCTCACGTAGTAAACGGCAAGAGAAGTGTCGGTAGCATCGAGTAAAACATCACCGCAGCGGTTGTCACCAGGATATGAAATAGTCTCAAAGTCGCTGATTGAAACATTTCCTATTTCTGCGTCTGTTACATTACCAGTGAAACCGTTGAGAGTTGTAGTGTTAAACAAGTGAAGTGAACCGGGAAGACCCCAATTTGGCCAATATCCTTGAATAAACAAAACAGTGAAATTATAACCTCCGAAATCACGAGAGTCACAGCAGTTGTAGCCTTGCCCCCATTCAGCACCAGAGCCAATAGGAGAAACGGTAGCATCTATGGTGTTGGATGTTCCATCAATATGATAAAAATTATTTGCGCCACCATCATAGTGTGCGAGGAAATATCCATCAGCTTTATTTGTGGATTTTGCAGCAACTTTGGCTGAGTTATCTATCGTCATCCAAGTGTTAATGCCTGTAATTTCAATAATTTCAGGCTCACCGACTGAGCCATTAGATACTTCCCAGCGAACAATGTGGCTTGAACCTACAACTTGGGGGATTCCTTCAAGTGTTGCAATGATTGAGGCTGTGCCATTGAGATCGCCTTGCACTTGAGCCTGATGGCCGACAGGAAGACCGCAAGCGTTGTCCCAGGTGAAGAAAAGAGATGGTGTTTCAGAGGGAGCTGAGAGTTTGTACACTTTTAATGTACTACCACTTTCGGCATAGTTCATGATAAGCATGTTGCCCTTGCAGTCGCTAACTACGCAACCACTTGGATTTGCCTCGCCCAGTGTGATGTCGCCAATTTTCTCACCTGATGCTGCGCCAAGGTAAATAGGTGCTGAGCCATCGCCAAGGTTGAGAACAATGTCAGTTCCACATTTAGCTAAAGTTGGGTGGATTGTGCTTGCGTTAGTTACTCCAAATTTAGCAGCAAGGTCATGTTCAAAAAGTTGACTTACGCCTGAAAGATCAAAATCCTGTGCCAGGGCACTTGCGGGGAGAAGCAGCGCGGCTGCTACGAGAGAGTAAAATTTCTTCATAATAAGTATTGTTTTTAGTTAATAATAGTGTTGTCTATGATAATTTTACTTTAGTTGTTGCTTGATAATGTGATTTTATGGCGCAAATATACAAAACAATTTCCTAAATGAAGCAATAATAATAAAAAAATTTACGATAGTAGGCGCGTTTTGTGAAAAAATGTGCGGATAATACTAAAAATGTGTGGGATTAGGGCTTCACGATGATGATGCTTGCTTCGTAGAGCAGATAGAGCGGGAGGAATACGATGGTGAGGGTGAATGGGTCGCCGGTGGGAGTGATGAGGGCTGCAGCGAGAAGCAATGCCACGATGGCATGGCGGCGGTAGCGACGCAGGGTGTCGCGGTGCAGAATGCCCATTGTGCTGAGAGCGAAAGCCACCAATGGCAGCTCAAACACAATGCCCATCACCAGGAGCATACCCACGAAAGTGTCCATATAGGAGTCGAGCGAGATTTGGTTGGGAATCATCGCGCTCACCTGATAGTCGGCGAGGAAGCGGAGCGTCACGGGGAACACTACGAAGTAGCCCACAGCCACGCCGAGGAAGAACATTAGCGTGCCGAAGACGAAAGCCACACGCACTCCGCGTCGCTCGTGGTCGTAGAGAGCGGGGCGAATGAAGGTCCACAGCAAGTAGATAAGCACCGGGAAAGTGAGCACCAGTGCCAGCCAGAACGAGGTGGACATGTGAATGAAGAATTGCGAAGCCAGCTGAATGTTGATGAGCTTCACCGAAAAGCCTTCGGTGGAGAATTGAGGCAGAGCGGGGAATTGCGCGGTCAACCATGCAAAAAGGCGGTAGAGAGCGAAGTCGCCGCGACAGGGGGCGAGAATAACGCTGTCGAATAAGTCGGGCATCACGGCAAAAAGAACCGCTGCGGCGCCCACAAGCACCACAGCCGCTTTCCAGAGCACCGAGCGCAGCGCGTCGAGATGCTCCCAGAACGACATTTCCCCTGATGTGCTATTGCCGCTCACCGTAGGGGCGCATTATTTCTTCTCGTCGGTGGAAGGTTTCTTCTCATCGACCTTGTTGATTTCGTCGGTCACATCGTTGAGACCATCTTTGAAGTTGCGCACGCCCTTACCGATGCCGCGCATCAGTTCGGGAATCTTCTTGCCGCCGAAAAGGAGCAGAATCACGATAGCTATAATGATAATCTCGCCTGTGCCGAGATTAAAAAGACCCAAAATTCCGTTTAGAACCATAATTGAAGAAAATATTGAAAAAATTATGTAATAAAATAACAAAATGAGAAGCTGTCGGTGACTTTCTCTCCGCAAAGTTAAATATAAATTGCGAAATAATCGGCATAGGGCGTGAAAAAGAATTTTCCACAGCGATAAAAATGTGCCTAAAGCAGCGATATCACAGCGGACCGTGAGTGAGAGCGAATAGCCAAAGGAGGAATGAAGCAATAATCGGCGATTGGTGCCGATTGGTGCCGATTGGTGCCGATTGTTGACGTTTATTGTCGATAATGGGCGATAGTTGCGCTATGGTGTTGTGTAATTGGAATATTTGTGATAATTTCGCAAAGTACAAGGAGCTTTTGGCGACAGTGAGATGGGACGTATAGTCAGCCGGCATTGCCGTGAGGGAGCTTTGAGCAAGTAATATTTGAAAGGAATTAATGAGATGGCTAAGGAAATAACAAAACCATTTACGGGCATAGGCGATTTGCTGTCGAAGCTCAACTCGGAGTCGAAGCTTCTCACCGAGATGTATCATTATCGCACACGACTTGAGTTTAGCTATAGCCATGCGCTCGAACTTGCAAGCTCTGAAAAGAGGCTACAAATGCTAATCGAATATGGCATTCTGCACCGCGATGGCGACAACCTTGAGATTGATGAGCTGTTCCTGCGTTTTTTTGAGGAGGTGCTACAGAGCAGCGAGGATATCAGTAATGCCACTGTCGAGGAAAATCTCACAAAGCTACAGAAAAATATTGAGTATTATCAGAAAGAACAGAACAATACTGAGGGACAGCGGTATTATTTGCGGATGATAAGGCGAGGCTTGGTTGTTATAGGTTCGATGGTGAGACGCAATGTGGTTACGCTGAAGCGCAACATCGACGATGTGTATAAGACCATAGGAAACTATGCGACCAAGCGAATGCGTCTTGAAGAATATATGCAGCAGCTGCGAAGCATATCGCTGCTAATTGACGAGACACGCAAGATATTGAAGCGTGAAGACACTACATTCCGCGTGATGATTCCCGATGAGCGCTTGCTGCACATAATTGCTGAGGTGCACTCTGATATGCAATTTGCTTTTGAGAATGTGATAGAGCTTGAGCGAGTGATACGCGACTACCTGCACCAGATTGATGTGCAGACGCGTACGCTGAAGAAGATAAGGAAGCTCAAGTATCTCAAAGATATGGAAACGTGGCGCAGCGACAGCGATGTAGAGGCTGTGCTGAGCCGACTGAATGCTGTGTGGATGGAACGGGAATACAAGCGTCGCATAAAGCCTTCGCTTAGTTACATCACTACCACCACTGAGGGCATATCGGTGCTTGAACAGGTGCAAAAAATACTGTCGAAGGGACGTTGCGACCGACGGGTTGCGGCACCGCCACTCGGCAAGGAGCAGTTGGCGGCATTGAAAATAGTGGAAGACTTAGTGGATACCGACCGACTTGCAACCGCTTTCATGGCATCGGGCAGAGATTTATTCGACTTTGTGATAAATTACCACTATGAAACGCCACAGCCGCTTGACCGTCGCTTGGAATATTATGCTGAGATAGTGCAGGGCTACTTAGGGCAGTTGCGGTTTACCGGTGAGTGGAGAGACTATGAACAATTGAGATACCCTATAATATACGCAAGATGAAATATTTGCAGCAGATATATGAATCGCTGAGCCGAGGTGCATTTCTCTCGGCAAATACCACGCGCGAGGATGCGCAAAACTGGTATAAGGACGTGATTGACAACCTCGAAGACTATAAATGCTTTTTTGCCAAAATAGGTTACCGCCTGGAGGAAGGAACAGGCTATTTATATTTTTCGCGCAAAGAGGCAAGGCAGAATCTCACCGACAAGCTGAGCCGATTTGGGGAATGGATCGACAGGCTGGCATTCCTTAAATCGTATGAGCCCACGTTGTGCGCCGGTATGGAGCTTACAAAGTCGAAGGTGCTTGTGAAAATCGACAGTGATATAGAACTAAAAGATTGTGTGCGCAAGCTCGGCAGTTCCACCAAAAGTGATGAAGAGATAGTGGGTGACCTTTTCGATTCGATGGTGAGAATTGGCTTTTTGGAGCTTGTGAACGAACAAAGCGGGAAGTACAAAATAACTTCGGCATATAACTATTTGGAAGATATCGTAAACCTGATAACAGTGCCCGATGATGGAGAACAAGAGATTTCTTAAAAGGATAATATTTATCAACAGTGCCCACATTGCATACGCTTCGGTGGAACTAAATGGGCACATACACTTGATGGGAACGCAGGGAGTGGGAAAGAGTACTCTGCTGCGAGCCGTGCTGTTTTTCTATAATGCCGACAAGGAGAGGCTTGGTATAAGGCGCAACGGTCAGCAGACGTTTGACCAATTCTATCTGCCATATACCAACAGCTATATAGCCTATGAGGTGAATCGTCCGGATAATCGGGCGTTTACTGTGCTGATGTTCAGACGCAACAATACGGCAGCATTCAGATTCATTGATGCACCATTCGACGACCGATGGGTGCTCGATGACAACCGACTTGCCACAAGCGACCCTAACGAGGTGAAAAGGCGAGTGGGGGCGATAAGCGTTTCGCCCATTGTAAAATTCTATAAAGACTATCTCGATATTATCTATGGCAATTATCACGCAGTGAAATCGGCAGAGCTGCGGCGATATCACATCCTTGAGAGTGCACACTATCGCAACATACCGCGAGTGATTCAGAATGTGTTCTTGAACGAGCGCGTCGATGCCGACTTCATAAAGGACACAATAATCAGCTCAATGGGAGATGAGAGCGTGGAAAGTTTGCCGGTGAAGGTGTATAGAGACAAGCTGGCTACTTTCACCAAGGAATACCGCGACATACAGAGGTGGTTTGAAATCAACAAACAAGGCATAAACGACACAGAGCGAAAAGCGCAAGCTGTTACCGACACTTGGCGTAATATTTTTGTCCAGCGGGAGCAGGTGGTGCAGCTGTGTGGCATGTTGAACTATTCTATCCATGAGGCAGAGCGCACAATTCCTATTCTTCACAAGCATATAGGCGACGTGAAGCTTATGATAAGCAATTTGGATGAAAAGCTGAAGTCGCTGAAGTCGGAGTATGAAACCAAGCACGATGAGATAATAGCAAGGATAGGTGTGGCGAGAATGAAAATCAACGAATGTCGCAAGGAGAAGAAGAAATATGATGACATGGGCATTGATGCTATGCTTGAACTCGACGGGAAGAAGGAATCTCTTGATGCACAGAAGAAAAACCTCGATGAGATTATTTCAGGCTTGGAGAGCCAGTTCTCGAATGTGGTGCAGAAATATGACAATCTGCTCGACTCCATTGAAAATGACAAACTGACATTCCGAAATAATCAAGTAGCCGCTTTGGAGAAGAAAGCCCGTGAAAATATGGAGAAAAAGGAATCTCTCCAAGACGCAAAGACAGATAGGAAAGAGGCTATAGATGAGGATTTTAAGGAAAAACTTAAAGCTGCTGATGAACTCATAGCCGACAAAACCAATGTCGTGCATTCCATTGAGCTGAAGGAGGAACAGACGCGGCACTCCAAACCTCTTGATGATGAAGTGCAAAAAGCACAAAAAAACCTTGACGATGCTATGAATGAGCAGGCTGAACTCAATAAAAGGGTTAAGGAACTGAATGCCCTGGAAGAGAAACTGCAAAACGCTTTTCAGATTGACACACTGAAGAAAGAGCAGGAATTTGCTCCAAGCATTTCGGCACATGACAAGGAAATTGACCGGCTTCAAGAACGAATTGAGGAAAAGACAAATCTGCTGAGCCAACTTGCCGGCTCTCTGTGTGAATGGCTTGATAATAATGGGGTTGAAGGGTGGCAGGATAATATTGGCAAGGTGATAAGCGATGCTGTGCTATATCACGCCGATTTGTCGCCGCAAATGGTGACAGATGGTGGTGAGGGGTCTCTGTATGGTATTGATATTGACTTGACCGAGATAGAGAATGAAGTGCGAACTCCCGGCAAGATTCAAGCCGAAATTGACGGCTACTCTTCGTTGCTGGCTGAAGAGAAAAATGCCCGAAAGGCTAAATTGGAGCAAAAGCAGAAAGAAATTGATGCCATTGAGCAGAAATACAACAAAAAGCTCAAGGAGGTGCGCAATGAGCTTTCGATGATAAAACAGAAATTGCTGTTGCTGCCTCAGACTATTGAGAAAGCGAATCTCACACTCACCGAAGCTTTACAAAACCAAGATGCCGAGCGTGACCGCCTTCTCACAGAACTTGCCGAAGCAAAAGGCATAGCGAATGTGCAGCTTGAGGAGGCACAGAACGAGAAAATGGGGCTTGATGAAGCGAGAAAGAAGCAACGGCTACGTGTTGATGCCGAATTTGATGCCGAAGTGAAGTCTCTCAAAAAGGAATATGATGCTCTCGCTGAAAAGCAGAAGAAGGAACTGGAAGAATATTGTGCCATGCGCGATGCCGAAAAGGCTAATGTGCAGGAGCAACGCAACAAAGCGCTCAAAGATGAGGGCGTAGATATAGATTTGCTAAATGGCTACAAGGAACAGCGTTCTTCGGTAGAGGCAACATTGGATACAATCGAGAAGAATAAGGAAACGATTACCATCTATAAGAACAAGTTTGCAGAGGTTATCAGCAAGGAGCCTGAATATGTGAAGGAGAAGGCAAAGCTTGAAACCAAGCGCGACAATATTGAGGGAAACTATAAAGCTGCATGCGAGAAGAAGAATGCCGCCCGAAAAAGCAAGCAGCAGGAATTGGACGATGCCGAAACCTTGGTGAAAGCCCGGGAAGATGGACTCGCGAAGGCGAAGGAATTTGTGGAAAGCTCGAGCTGCCCCGAGGCGTTTCACACGGCAATAGATATCAAGAATGGCGAAGAGTGTGGGGATATTCACTTAAAACTCATGTCGGTGCAATTTGATATAAGCAATAAGCTCAAAGAGCTGCATACTCACGTAATTGCTTTCAAGGACCTGTTTTCCGACAACAATACATTTAAATTCCCCACCGAACTTGATTACGACGAAGATTTTTTGCGCTATGCAGAGAGCGTTAACGATTTTGTGTCGAATAACAAGATTAAGGAATACAAGAAATTGACCAACACGATATATGCCGACATAATCAAGACTGTGGGTGAGCGCTTCAACGACCTCAAGGGTAAAGAATCGGCAATCATGAAGATTGTTAATGAAATCAACTACGACTTTGAGCACAAGGCATTTGCCGGAGTGATAAAGAAGATAGAGCTGAGACTTACTGCCAATGAAAACTCATTAATAACCAATTTGCAAAATGTGACCGATTTCTATCTTGAGAACGCAGATAGCTTGGGCGAAATGAATCTGTTTACCTCTATTGAGGAGAACCGGCGAGCCAATAAAGAAGCAGTGAACTACTTGAAGCGGCTCTCTGAGATTCTCAGCGAGAAAAGCGACGTGAATGAACTGTTTCTTACCGATCTCTTCACGTTGCAAATACGCGTGAAGGAGAACGATAACGACAGTGGATTTACGAATAACTTCAAGATGGTGGGGTCGGATGGAACCGATGTGCTTGTTAAGGCGATTATCAACATTATGCTTATCAATGTGTTTAAGCAGCGTGCAACACGCCACTCTAAAGAATTTTTGATTCATTGTATGATGGACGAGATTGGCCGCTTGTCGAATGAGAATATTGCCGGCTTGCTGCAATTTGCTGCCGACCGCGACATTTGCATCGTCAATTCATCGCCACAGGCTCATAAGCCAAATCTCTACCGCCACCTCTATGTGCTAAGTAAAGACGAGGAGTCGCACACACAGGTGCAGGAAATATTATCGTCACGAACAATGGCATTGCAGCAAAATGATTAATATAACGACAAAACTGCTTAGGTTGCTTAGGCGATTGGGCATGGGCGAGGCGGTAACAGCCTCAGAGATGAAATATAGCTGGGTGAAACGGCTTGTGGAAGAAGGCGTTTTGCTCGACATACCGCAAGGCACGCGACACAGTTATAAGGTGAGTCATAAGGATGCGTTTTGGCGCAGTCTATCTGAAATCGACCATCGTCTTGCCGACCTTGATGCTGCACAGCGCCTTGTGGAAGGTGAGGATATGAGCCGTGGCGAGATGGTGCAGTCATTCGGTGACTCAAAAGCTTCGCAGCGCCGCACAAATCCCGGATTCTTGGTTAATAGCTATGAGCCCATTCCTTGCCGAATGGGAGGGGTGGAAATGGTGGTAGCACCAGTGAAAGGGACTTATCTTTTTATAGTCGATTTCAATGAATTTGAGATACCTGACGATGTGGTGATAGTGGGCATCGAGAATATGGAAAACTTCTATGAAATACGTCGGCAGCGTGCTTTTTTTGAGCGAAATCTGAGTAGGATTTTACGGCTGAGCGTGGTGCCACGCTTGCTGTTTGTGGCACGATATGCCTTGACTACCGATTTGCGCACATGGCTTCAGACGGTTGATAATCAATATGTTCACTTTGGCGATCTCGACCTCTTTGGAGTGCGCATTTTCCTCACTGAGTATAAGCGATTTCTGCCCGAGCGTTCGGTTCTTCTTATCCCCGACGACTATGCCGAGCGTCTGCATCACGGTTCGCGTGAGCTTTATGACAAACAGTATGAGAGCTGTCGTGATTTGCATAGCGATGATGGTGATATCGAGCAATTGATTGATGCCATTCACGCCGCTCGTAGGGGATATGAACAGGAGGGATACATTGGGTGACAGAATGGGGTGCCGGGTGAGAATGGCAAGTGGAAATTGAAAAATGTGTTGCTGAATATTAAATAATGTTTATAGCTGAAAATATGTGAATTTTTGCTTTTTTGTATATGATAAAAATATTAACTTTGTCGGGAAGTGGGAATGTGTGGCAACACAGGCTCCGCATAAAAACTCCTTGTGGAAAATGCCGGTGATGCGCGGTGAGAGAGTGCGGCATCAGGCTTCAGCGCAGGGAACAATATTGGTGATATTCTAATCCTTCTTTAGATGATAAGATTGTGACAGATATGAACAGAGCAAGAAAAACAACTATTGCAATGGCAGCTGCCTTGGCTGTGAGTGCACTATTCCCGGCACGCATCATGGCAGGAGAGCTGTCGGCACTCACGCGAGTGAACGTGCAGAACATAGTGGAGGCAACCGTGCCCCAGTCGATGATAATAGGCAAGGTGAAGGTGAACAGCCTCACAGCCGATGATGCGCAGCGCCGTGTGACCATTGACCTCAATGAAACCTACGCCTATGTGCCATTCACTCACGATAGCATCAACCGCCTCACGGCAGAGATTGCCAAGGCTCTGCCCAAGCAGTATGCAGGCTATGATGTGGCACTGACCATCGACGGCAACGAAATTGATGCCTATATGCCGCTGTTTGGCCGCGATGTGCAGCGCAAGCACGCGAAGCGGTTTATCACCCGTGTGGAGCCTAAATTCACCTATAAGAGCGGACTCGACGGCAATATTATCGCCTTGTGGCAGAGCCATGGCTGGTATTTCGAGCCGAAACTCAACCGCTGGGAGTGGCAGCGTGCACGCATCTTCCAGACGGTGGAAGACCTCTACACCCAGAGCTTTGTGATGCCATATCTCATGCCGATGCTTGAGAATGCCGGTGCGATAGTGATGAGTCCGCGCGAGCGCGACACCAGCGGCTATGAGGCTATAATCGATGCCGACGGTGGCTATGCCCAGCCCGGCTATAGCGAGACTAAAGGCTCTGAGAAGTGGGAGAAGGGCGAAGGTGCAGGCTTTGCCTACAAGCGCAAGCAATATGAGGGCTTCCAGAATCCGTTCACTGAAGGAGCTTATCGCGTGGTGAAAGCCACAAAGAACAAGAAGAAACTCAGCACGGCATCATGGAATGTGATTATGCCCGAGGCTGGAACCTATGCAGTGTATATCAGCTACAAGTCGCTGCCCAACAGTGCCACCGATGTGGCTTACCGCATAAATGCTCTTGATGGCGAGCATAATTTTGTGGTGAACCAGCAGATGGGTGGAGGCACTTGGATTTACCTTGGTCACTTCCCGTTGCTCAAAGGCATGAACCGCAATGTGGTGGAGGTGCTTAACTATTCAGAGAAAGGAAAAGACGCCGTAGTCACTGCCGATGCTGTGAAAGTGGGTGGTGGAATGGGCAACATTGCACGCAAGGTGCAGTCACTTTCAGAGAATGTGAAGAGCAGCGACTCGAGTGCCGAGCAGCCTATGGAGCTGCCCGACATTGACTACCGAAGCCAAATCAGCGACCATCCGCGCTACACCGAGGCTGCACGCTACTTCCTGCAGTGGGCAGGAGTGCCCGACAGCATCTATTCGCCCACGCAAGGTGTGAACGACTATACCGACGACTACCGCTGCCGCGGCACCTGGGTAAACTATCTTGCCGGAGGCTCGGAGGTGTATCCACAATATGGCGGACTGAAGATTCCGGTGGATCTGTCGTTTGCATTCCATAGCGATGCCGGAACCACAATGAACGACGACATTATCGGCACGCTCGGAATATATTGCACCAATAAATTCGGCAACTATGCCAACGGCACACCGCGAATTACTTCGCGGACTTATACCGACATGGTGATGACCAACATTGTGAACGACGTTCGCCGCCAGTATGAGCCATTGTGGACCCGTCGCGGCATGTGGGACAAGTCGTACTTTGAGGCTCGTGTGCCCGAGGTGCCTGCAATGCTGCTTGAGTTGCTTTCACACCAGAATTTTGCCGACATGAAATATGGACTCGACCCCAATTTCCGCTTCACTGTGAGCCGCGCTATATATAAAGGTATGCTTGAGTTCATCGCCAAGCGCGACGGTCGCGACTATGTGGTGCAGCCACTGCCGGTGAGCAACTTTGCAATCACGCAGGTGGGTGACAACAAATTCAGCCTCACATGGAAAGCTACCACCGACACCCTATGCGACAAAGCCGAAGCTACAAGTTTTGTGGTGTGGGAGCGTGTGGGCAAAGGTGCCTTCAAGATGCTCGATGTGGTGAAAGAACCACAGATGGAAGTGACTATCACCGACAACGAGATACACAGCTATAAGATTGAGGCAATGAACGCCGGAGGCCGCAGCTTCTCATCGGAGGTGCTTGCCTGTGGCGTGGCTGAAGGCTCGAAAGGCACGGTGATGGTGGTGAATGGATTTACCCGCGTGTCGGCGCCCGATTGGTTTGATGCCGGTGAGATGGCAGGATTCTACGACGAGAAAGACCACGGTGTGCCCTATATGAACGACATCTGCTTTATAGGCTCGCAATTTGAGTTCCGCCGAAATATTCCATGGATGGACGACGATGCAGCCGGATTCGGCGCAAGCCGCTCCAACTATGAGACTGCGGTGATAGCCGGCAACACATTCGACTATCCGGCAGTGCACGGAGAGGCAATCATGAAGGCGGGCTATTCATTCGTGTCGGCAAGTGTAGCCACAGTGAGCGACGGCGAGGTGGAGCTTGCGAAATATCCGATTGTGGACCTTATCCTCGGCAAGCAGAAGGAATATACGATGGGTCGCGGGGCATATCCCAACCGCTACAAGGCGTTCCCCGTAGAGCTTCAGACGGCAATCACCGAATACTGCAACGGTGGTGGCAACATATTTGTGACCGGAGCATTCGTGGCTACCGACATTTGGGACAACAAGAACCTCAAGGACGAGCAGGGCAAGAAATTTGCAAAGGAAGTGCTTGGCTACCAGTGGAGAGTGGGTCAGGCATCATCGACGGGTGTGGTCTATTCAGTGCCATCGGTGGTGCGCACGCTCGACATGCCGGGCACAGAGTGGAAATTCTCAAACGAGCTGAATGAGAAATGCTACTGCGTGGAGTCGCCCGATGCCATCTTCCCTGCCGACCCCGCTACCGGAAGCACCATCATGCGCTATCGCGAAAACAACATACCTGCCGGAGTGGCAAGCCGCAAGCCCGGCTACCGCACCTGTGTGCTCGGTTTCCCATTTGAAACAATCGAAGACGCCGCAGGTCGCGAGCAGCTCATGGGCAAGGTGCTTGAGTTCCTTTCGGGAAAATAACAGTGATAATTAACATCTTTATTATAAACAACTATTAATAAACAAAGAACAATGAGTAAGACAGTAAACTGCTTTATCCCATTTGCCGATGCAAAGCAGGTGGAAGCAACAGTAGCTGAGTTGAAGTCGTATGACTATTTAGTTAAGACCATCTATCTTCTCCAGAAAGAGGAGGGCACAGACTCGGTTGAGGGCTGTGAGGTGATTAAAATCGACGGCTTGAATTCGAGCAAGACAATCAAGAAGATAGCCGAGCATGCCGATGCCGACTATGTGCTTCTTTACACTAAATATGACCGCCTGAAATTTGGTGTGTTTGCACTCGACCGTTTTGTGAAGATTGCCGAGGACACTGAGGCAGGTATGCTCTATGCCGACCACTACAACGGCGACGAGCCCGACCGCACCAAGGCACCTGTAATCGACTACCAGATGGGTAGCCTTCGCGATGACTTCGACTTCGGATCGGTACTCTTCTTCTGTGCAGAGGCATTCAAGAAGGCAGCATCGATGATGAAAGCCGACTATGAGCACGCCGGACTCTACGATCTGCGCTTGAAGCTGAGCCAGTTTGCAGCACTTGAGCATATCAATGAGTTCCTGTACAGCGACATTGAGCTTGACACACGCAAGAGCGGCGAGAAGATGTTTGACTATGTGGATCCACGCAACCGTGGACGCCAGATTGAGATGGAGCAAGCCGTAACCGAGCACCTGAAGGAGATAGGCGGTTATCTCGCACCCGAGTTTAAGCATATCGAGTTTGGTGAGGATAAGTTTGCCGTTGAGGCATCAGTAATCATACCTGTACGCACCCGTGAGCGCACTATTGCCGATGCCATTGAGAGCGCATTGATGCAGAAGACCGATTTCCCATTCAATGTGATAATCATCGACAACTGCTCAACCGACCGCACCACCGAGATTATCCGCGAGAAATTCGGCAACAATCCGCAGGTGATTCACCTCATCACCGGTGACATAGGTGTGGGTGGCTGCTGGAATGTGGCTGCACATCACCCACAGGTGGGCAAGTTCTGCGTACAGCTCGACAGCGACGACGTTTATGCCGACGAGAACACCCTCAGCACTATGGTAGGAGCATTCTATGAGCAGAATTGCGCTATGGTTGTAGGGTCTTACACACTCACCGACATCAACAAGAATATCATTCCGCCGGGACTCGTCGATCACAAGGAGTGGACTCCCGAGAATGGCCGCAACAATGCACTCCGCATCAACGGACTTGGTGCTCCGCGTGCATTCTACACACCGGTGCTCCGCAGCGTGAAACTTCCGGCAGTGAACTACGGAGAGGACTATGCACTCGGCTTGAACATGTCGCGCACATATCAGATTGGTCGCGTATATACTTCGGTTTATCTGTGCCGCCGCTGGGACGACAACAGCGATGCCGCCCTCGATGTGGAGAAGATGAACCGCAACAACACTTACAAGGACCGCATTCGCACATGGGAGCTTAAAGCCCGCATTGCGATGAACAAGAAGAAATAGAGAAAAAGCGGAAAGGAATGGCAGAGCTAAGTGAAGAAGCAGTGGAGGCGCTATTTGGGCAGCAATTGGCTGAATGGGAAACCGCTCGCACCAACTATGCCAAGTTCAGCCGTGTGGAAGAGCGGAAGCTCACGGTGAATGGCTCCACGATAATCGTGCAGTACAATCCTGAGCGACTGCGCTCCTCGGCTGCCAAGGTGGATAGAGCCTCTATCGAGCACCGACAGTGCTTCCTCTGCAAGCCTAACCGACCTGCAGAGCAGCAGTGGATAGAGTGGGGCGACTATGAGATAATCGTGAACCCATATCCTATCTTTCCTAAGCATTTCACCATTCCTACACGCACACATACAGCCCAACGCATCATATCGCGGTTTCGCGATATGATGACGCTGGCTTTGTTGATGAAAGGCTACACCGTGTTCTACAACGGACCTGAGTGTGGCGCGTCGGCACCCGACCATTGCCATTTTCAGGCAGGGGTGCAGGGATTCATGCCAATAGAGGCCGAATTGCGGCACACCGTGTTGGCAGAAGTGGCAAGAGATGACACAAGAGCCACGCTGAACGAGGTGAACCTTGGAGGCAGGCACTGCTATGTGATAGAAAGCACTGATGTCGATGCCGGCTGCAAGCTCTTTGAGCAACTTTATGCATCATTGCCGATGAGCGAAGGGCAGGCAGAGCCGATGATGAACGTGCTGTGCATGAAAGAAAGTGAGCAGCGGTGCATCACAGTGGTGATTCCACGCCGCAAGCACCGCCCGGCGTGCTACTATGCCGAAGGTGTGCAACGGTTGCTGGTTTCTCCGGCATCGGTCGATCTGGGTGGAGTGGTGATAGCGTCGCGCAAAGAAGATTTTGAGCGGATTACCGCCGAAGATATAGCGGCAATATTCAGCGAGGTGTGCATCACCGATGCCGATGTTGCCTGCATTAACGACAAACTTATTAATAAAGGATAAAAAAACTACAAATTGAGATAATATGAGTGGAGTACCGCGCGTGAAAGTAGGCATAATGAATGAGCCTGAGGTGAATTTCGTGCTTTTTGGCGAATATCGCCTTGCCGATGGCACTATTGTGACCGGAGAGCAGCATGCCGAGGTCACTGCCGAGGGGCAGGTGGCTTGGAACGGCACGGTTGCCGATGTGGTTACATTTGAGCCGTCGGAGAATGGCTACTTCGAGCTTAAAGGCGTTACCATCGGTGTGAATTTCCACTGGGAGCGCAAGGAAGACCAGCGATTCAGCGGTGCCTTGCATCTGATAGTGGAGAACGGGAAGCTCACGGCTGTGAATGTGCTGCCGGTGGAAGATTATCTGCTGAGTGTGATTTCGAGCGAGATGAGTGCTACTGCATCGCTTGAACTGCTCAAGGCACATGCCGTGATTTCGCGCAGCTGGCTCTTGGCGCAAATCGACAAGAACAAGCGCATCACCGAGGAGCATGAGGACTACAAGGCTTGCGAGGAAGGTGGCGAAGATGAAATGATTAAGTGGTACGACCGCGAAGACCATGTGAACTTCGACGTGTGTGCCGACGACCATTGCCAACGCTACCAGGGAATTACCCGACAGAGCACCGAGCGTGTGCGCGATGCCATCAAGGCTACTTGGGGAGAAGTGCTTACCTATGGCGGCGAACTTTGCGATGCTCGCTTCTCGAAGTGCTGCGGTGGAGTGTATGAAGAATTTGAGAACTGCTGGGAACCTAAGCACTACGACTACCTTGAGGCACGTCGCGACGGCGAGGACGAGATGAACTTCCCCGACCTCACCAAGGAGGCGGCTGCCGAGGAGTGGATTCTCACATCGCCCAAGGCATTCTGCAACACCACCGACAAGCAGATACTCTCGCAGGTGCTCAACAACTATGACCAGGAAACCACCGACTTCTACCGCTGGACGGTGGAATACACCCAAGAGGAGCTTGCGGCACTCATATTGAAGCGCTCAGGCGTGGATTACGGGCAGATTCTCGATCTTCAGCCGGTGGCGCGCGGAACATCGGGACGACTCTACAAACTCAAGATTGTGGGAACGAAAAAGACTCTCACCATAGGCAAGGAACTTGAAATACGCCGTACACTGTCGCCGTCGCACCTCTATAGCTCGGCATTCATTGTAGAACGCCACGATGTGACCGACGGAGTGCCCGGCAAGTTCGTGCTTCGCGGAGCCGGCTGGGGACACGGCGTAGGCTTGTGCCAGATAGGAGCCGCAGTGATGGGCGAGAAAGGCCACAACTACAAGGAGATATTATTGCACTATTTTATAAACGCCAACATAACAACCCTTTACTAAAAAACAACTATTATGAACAAACTAAAGAACATATCACCATGGGTATGGGTCCCCACACTCTATTTTGCACAGGGAATACCTTACTTTATCGTGAATAACATTTCAGTGATGATGTTTGCCAAGATGGGCGTTCCCAACGGACAGATGGCACTGTTCACAAGCTTGCTCTATCTGCCGTGGGCAATCAAGCCGTTCTGGAGCCCGTTTGTAGATATCATCAAGACCAAGCGCTGGTGGACAATCATGATGCAGATTGTCATGTCGGCAGCGTTTGTGCTGCTCACACTCTCAATGCCACACCCCGATCCCGAAATGATAGCATCGGGACAGACTCCTATAAGCATGTTCACCATCACACTGCTACTCTTTGCAATCACTGCATTTGCATCGGCAACACACGATATTGCCGCCGACGGTTTCTATATGTTAGCTCTCACGCAGAAGAACCAGGCAGCATTTGTGGGCATTCGCAGCACATTCTACCGACTATCGTCGATTTTCGGACAGGGTGTACTCGTGTATATCGCCGGACTTATTGAGACCAATACAGGCAACATACCGATGTCGTGGCAAATCACGCTTCTCGTTACGGCAGTGCTGTTCTGTGGCGTAACGCTCTATCACACATTTTTCATTCCTCGCCCTGAGGTGGAGAAGAAGCCAGAGGGCGAGAAATCGAGCGCTAAGGCGATTATGCAGGAGTTCGGCCGCACTTTCGTCACCTACTTCACTAAGCCCGGCTTGATACTTGCAATCCTCTTTATGCTGCTCTATCGCCTTCCCGAGGCATTCCTTATAAAGATGTGTACGCCATTCCTCGTGGCATCGCGTGAAGTGGGCGGACTTGGACTCTCGACCGAGAACGTAGGACTTGCCTACGGCACAATCGGCGTGCTCTTCCTCACCATAGGCGGAATTCTTGGCGGACTTTATGCCTCGAAAGTGGGCTTGAAGAAGTCGCTGTGGTGGATGGCAGCCGGAATGACGCTGCCTTGCCTTACATTCGTGTATCTTGCCGAGTGCCTGCCTACCAACATCGCGCTCATCAGCATTGCCATTGCCATTGAGCAGTTTGGCTATGGATTTGGCTTCACCGCCTATATGCTCTATATGATTTACTTCTCGGAAGGTGAATTTAAGACGTCGCACTACGCAATTTGCACGGCATTTATGGCGTTTAGTATGATGATTCCGGGTATGTTTGCCGGCTACTTGCAGGAAATGATGGGTTATGCACTCTTCTTCTGGATGGTGATAGCCTGCTGCGTGGCAACTGTGATAATCACATATTTTGCCGACCGCAAGATTGACCCGAATTATGGACTGAAATAATTTTGACGTGTGATTATGATCAAGAAGATATTTTTCGTGATAGCATTTGCCGCTGCTGCGGTGGCGGCAAGTGCACTGGTGAAGCCCGGAGTTGAGACTCTGCGCGACAATGGCTTCAAGGTGCTCGAAGGGAAGCGCGTGGGTTTGATTACTAATCCTACGGGCGTAGATAACAACCTGAAATCGACTGTGGATATACTCCACGAGGCACCTAATGTGCAGCTTGTGGCTCTCTATGGACCCGAGCATGGCGTGCGCGGCGACGTGCATGCCGGCGACAAGGTGGGCGACTCTACCGACCCAGCCACCGGAGTGAAGGTGTATTCGCTCTATGGCAAGACCCGCAAGCCCACGAAGGAGATGCTAAAGGATATCGACGTGCTGGTGTACGACATTCAGGACATCGGATGCCGTTCTTTTACATTCATAAGCACTATGGGAGTGGCAATGGAGGCTTGTGCCGAGCAGGGCAAGGAATTTGTGGTGCTCGACCGCCCCAATCCGCTTGGTGGCTACAAGGTGGAAGGTAATCTCGTGGAGAAGGGGTTCACATCGTTTGTGAGCCAGTTCCCGATTCCTTATCTCTACGGACTCACACCCGGCGAGCTTGCTGTGATGCTCAATGAGGAGGGAATGCTCGAAGGTGGCAAGAAGGTGAAACTCACCGTGGTGCCCATGACAGGTTGGCACCGCTATATGAACTATCGCCAGACTGAGATGCCGTGGCTGCTGCCGTCGCCTCACATTCCCAATCCCGACGTGAGCGACTACTATCCTGCCACCGGAATCCTTGGCGAGCTTTATGGAATCTCAATCGGTGTGGGCTACACACTTCCGTTCCAGCTAATTGGTGCACAGTGGATTGATGCCGAGAAATTTGCAAAAAGGCTTAACGACTTGCAGTTGCCGGGCGTGATATTCCGCGCCATCCACTACAAGCCCTTCTATGGTACCGGCAAGGGCGAGAACCTGCAGGGCGTGCAGATTTATATCACCGATACCCTCGATGCCAATCTCTCGCTATTGCAGTTTTATGCCATGCAGGTGCTTGCCGAGATGTATCCCGACCACAAGGCATTTGAACTTGAGGGCGTGGAGAAACGCTTCAACATGTTCGACAAGGTGTGCGGAAGCGACCAAATTCGCTTGCGCTTCACAAAGAACTACAAGGTAGCTGATATTATCGACTACTGGAATAAGGATGTTGAGGCGTTCAAGGCACGTTCGGCAAAATACTATCTCTACAAATAGTTGAGCGGTGCATTATTCATCACTCACACTGAAATATAACATTGGTTACGCAAAGTGGTAACTACTGATAATGAATATGGACGAGCAATATAAAAAGTTTCTCAAGTCTGCCCGCGAGTTTATCCCCAAGGACAGAATTTACACCGACGACCTGCACTGCCTGGCATGGGGTACAGATGCCGGATTCTATCGCCATCTGCCCAAGATAGTGGTGAGGTCGAAAGATGAAGACGAAGTGGCGCGACTGCTTCGCCTCGCCGACAAATTAGAGCTACCGGTTACGTTCCGCGCGGCAGGCACCAGCCTGTCGGGTCAGGCTGTGACCGACTCCATACTGATAGTGGCAGGGAAGAACTGGGAGCGCTATGAGGTGTCGGCTGATGCACAGATGATAACCCTTCAGCCGGGAATCATCGGTGAGCGTGTGAATGAGATACTGAAGCCCTACGGCCGTATATTCTCGCCCGATCCCGCCTCGAAGAAGTCGGCAATGGTGGGCGGTATAGTGATGAACAATGCCTCGGGAATGAACTGTGGCACTCACGCCAATAGCGACCGCATTCTACAGTCGGTGCGCATAGTGATGGCTGATGGCACCATACTCGACACCGGCGACCGCCGCAGCTGCGACAACTTCCGCCGCACTCACCCCGATTTCATCAAGAAGATAGAGGAACTTCGCGACCGCGTGAATGCCGACAAGGAGCTTGTGGCACGCATAAAGCATAAATATGCCATCAAGAACGTAACAGGATTGAATATCTATCCATTTGTGGTATATACCGACCCGTTCAAGATAATCACGCATCTTATGGTAGGTTCGGAGGGCACACTCGGCTTCGGCAGCGAGTTTAAGATGGCAACCGGTCACCTGCACAAGCACTCGGCAAGCGCAATGCTCTACTTCAGCGACATGCGCACCGCCTGTGAGGCAGTGGTGGCGATGAAGAACGGCCCGGTGTACAGCGCGGAGATGCTCGACAAGAAGTCGCTCTCGTCGGTCAACGACACTACCGGCGAAGGGCTCACCGCAGTGCTCACCGAGACCAAAGCCGACTCGAAAGAGGAACTGGAAAAGAACATAGCGCAGATAAATGAGCTGTTGAAGCCGTTCAAACTCTATGTTCCGGCTGTCTTCACCGATAATCCTGCTGAATACTCAAAATATTGGGCTATCCGCTCGGGCATCTTCCCCTCGGTGGGAGGTACACGCCCGCTTGGAACCACGGTGATTATCGAAGATGTGGCGTTCCACATTGAAGACTTGCCCAATGCCACCGTAGATCTTGCCAATATGCTGGTGGAACACGGCTACGACGACTCGTGCATCTATGGCCATGCCCTCGAAGGCAACTATCACTTCATCATTGCACAGAACTTCAACGATGAAGCTGAGGTGAAGAAGTATCAAGGGCTTATGGAGGCTGTAGAGAAGCTTGTGGTGGACAAATACGACGGTTCACTGAAGGCTGAGCACGGCACTGGACGCAACATGGCACCATTTGTGGTGAAGGAGTGGGGCGAGAAAGCCTATGAGATAATGAAGGAGGTGAAGCAGCTTTTCGACCCGAAAAACCTGCTCAACCCCGGCGTAATCTTCAACGACGACCCGGAGTGCTATATAAAGCACTTCAAGCCCATGCCACTCACCAACGACCACGTGAACAAGTGCATAGAGTGTGGATTCTGCGAGGTGAACTGCGTGACGTGCGGACTGACACTCTCGTCGCGACAGCGCATTGTGGTGCAACGCGAGCTTTCGCGACTGCGAGCCACCGGCGAAGACCCTGCACGCCTGAAACGGCTTGAAAAGCAATTCATATATTACGGTAACGAGACCTGTGCCGGCGACGGACTGTGCAGCACATCTTGCCCCATGAAGATCAATGTGGGTGAAATGATACACGACCTGCGTGCCGAGCGTTTGCCGAAGGGAAGCCTTGGCTACAAGATAGGCGACTATGCTGCCAATAATCTGCAGCGCGTGGAGAAGGCTCTGCGCCCTGTGCTTACGGCTGCCGGAAGCCTTCAGACGCTGGTGGGCGACTCAGGAGTGAGAAGTATAGGCAAGGCTATGCACAAGCTTGGCTTGCCACAATGGACTCCGGCACTGCCCGGAGCGCACTACTCGGGCAAGCACACTCTAAAGTGCAGCAAGAAGAAGGTGGTGTATTTCCCAAGTTGTATCAACCAGACCATGGGAGCGTCGAAAACCGATGCCGTGAAGGTGGACCTGGTGGATAAGATGGTGGATTTGCTCCAGAAAGCCGGTTGGGAGGTGATTTTCCCTGAGGGAATGAGCAACCTGTGCTGCGGTACAATCTGGGAGAGCAAGGGTATGCCCGACATTGCCGACCGCAAGACCTATGAGCTTGAGGAGGCGCTGCTGAAGGCATCGAAAGAAGGCAAATACCCTATTATGTGCGACCAAAGCCCTTGTCTGCACCGCATGAAGGAAAAGATGACGAAGGTGACCGTGCTTGAGGCTGCCGAGTTTCTGCACGACTATGTGGTTGCCGACCTCGATATCACACCGATTGATGAGCCTGTGGCAGTGCACATCACGTGCTCCACTCGCAAGATGGGAATTGCCGACAAGATAATTGCCCTTGCGCGAATGTGCTCGAAGAAGGTTATCGTACCCGAGGAGGTGGGTTGCTGCGGTTTTGCCGGCGATAAAGGCTTCACTCACCCCGAGGTGAACCGCTGGGCACTGCGCAAGCTGCGCCAGCAGCTTGAGGTGGCAGGAGTGAAGCGCGGATTCTCTAACAGCCGCACCTGCGAGATAGGACTCTGCACCAACACAGGAGTGCCTTATCAGTCGATCGCCTTCTTGTTAGATGAATGTAGTAAACCCAAAAAGAAATAAATACACAATCTCAAGAATTACTAATGATGACAACACAAAAACCAACAGGGCGTCTGCTCTCGCTCGACATTCTGCGAGGCGTAACCATAGCCGGAATGATTCTCGTGAACAATCCCGGCTCGTGGAGCGACATCTTCGCTCCGCTGCGCCATGCAGCGTGGAACGGACTGACCCCTACCGACCTGGTATTCCCGTTTTTCATGTTCATAATGGGAATATCCACTTACTTTTCGCTGAGGAAGTTCGACTTCAAGCCATCAAAGCAGCTGATTATCAAGATTTTCCGCCGCACGGTGCTGATTTATCTCATCGGGCTTTTCATAGCTTGGTTCAGCAACTTCTGCTACGGATTGTCGCGAGCCGATGCTGCCTTACCGCTCGGGCAACGCCTCTTAGACGCTGCCAACAGCTTTGAGCACCTGCGCCTTGTGGGTGTGATGCCACGCCTTGCGATATGCTACTGTGCAGCGTCGCTGATAGCGGTGTTTGTTCGCCACAAGCTGATACCCTTGATTATAGGAGGCATACTTGTGGTGTATGGAATATTGCTGCTGGCTTGCCATGGCTACGATTTCACCAGCGAAAACATCATCTATATTGTGGACAAAGCCATTCTTGGTGAGCAGCACATGTATCATGGACTGACTGTTGATGGGGTGAACATGACATTCGACCCCGAGGGGCTTTTCAGTTCGCTTCCAGCGATAGCCCACGTGCTGATTGGCTTTGCGTGCGGTGAGGCAATCATGCGCACCAAGGACAACTACCGTCGCATCACCGACCTTTTCATCACGGGTACCTGCCTGATGTTTGCCGGCTTCCTGCTCGACTACGGATTGCCCATCAACAAAAACATCTGGTCGCCCACATTTGTGCTGACCACTTGTGGACTTGCAGCGAGCTTCCTGGGCTTGCTGATATGGATAATCGACATAAAAGGCTACAAGGCATGGAGCCGCTTCTTTGAGTCGTTTGGCATCAATCCGCTGTTCCTCTATGTGCTTGGCGGCGTGCTTGGCATACTGTTTGGAAGCGTGAAAGTGCCGATGACAGATGGAATGATATCAATCAAGTCGCTGATATATAAGGAGGCACTCATTCCGCTGCTTGGCGATGCCACGGTAGCATCGTGTGTGTATGCGTTGCTCTTCGTATGCTTGAATTGGAGTATTGGTTATATATTGTATAAAAAGAAAATTTACATAAAGATATGATTTTAATAGCTGACTGTGGATCGACCAAAATAGATTGGTGCGTCCTCAATGGGAAAGAGAAAGTGGCTCAAGTGTTCACCTGCGGTATGAACGCAATGATGCTCACAGAGGAGGAAATGTTTGAGACAATCAAGAAAGAGCTCGTTCCTCAATTAAACGGTATGGAAATTACCGAAGTGTATTACTATGGTGCAGGCTGCCTATTTGAGAATGTGTGCAACAATGTGCGCAATGCCATAAAGCGTAACATTCCTTCTGCCGAGAAGATAGAGGTGCAGAGCGACCTGCTTGCTGCTGCACGCGCTCTTTGCGGCGACAAGCCGGGCATAGCTTGCATTCTTGGCACCGGCTCCAACTCGTGCTACTACGATGGCAAGGAGATAGTGGATAATGTGTCGCCTCTTGGCTATATTCTTGGTGATGAGGGTAGTGGCGCTGTTCTTGGAAAGCTCCTTGTGGGCGATGTGCTTAAGAATCAGCTTCCGAAGGAGCTTTGCGACAAATTTATGGAGCAATTCGGACTTACACGCCAGATTATCATCGAGAATGTGTATCGCAAGCCGGCTGCCAACCGCTTCCTTGCTTCGCTTTCTCCGTTCCTGATTCAGAACATCGAGGAGCCGGCAGTGCATCGCCTCGTGCTCAACGCATTCAAGGCATTCTTTGTGCGCAACATTGAGAATTATGCCAACTACAAGGAGATGCCTGTGAGCTTTGTAGGCTCAATTGCCTGCTACTATAAGGACGTGCTCAAGGAGGCCGCTGATGCACTCTACATCAAGCTTGGCACTATCATCAAGAGCCCAATGGAGGGATTGCTTGAGTATCACTCGAGGTGAGAGGTAAGAGGTAAGAGTGGAGAGGTAAGAGTGGAGAGTGGAGAGCGGAACTTCGGTTTTCGGGGGAGGCTCGAGGCTCTTGGCTCTTGACTCATGACTCATTGCTTAAGGTAATTAAATACACAAACTAAAAATAACGATAACTATGGCATTTGTAAAGATTAGTGAACAATCGTCGCTATACAATGACTTGGAGAAGAAGTCGGTGCTTGAGATTCTCACCGACATCAACACTGAGGACCACAAGGTGGCTGATGCGGTGCAGAAGGCGATTCCGCAAATCGAGAAGCTTGTGACCGGCATTGTAGAGCGCATGAAGCGTGGCGGCCGCATCTTCTATATGGGAGCAGGCACATCGGGTCGCCTCGGTGTGCTCGATGCATCGGAGATTCCACCTACATTCGGTATGGACCCATCGTGGGTGATTGGCATCATCGCCGGTGGCGACACTGCACTGCGTAACCCGGTGGAGAATGCTGAAGACGACACCGCACAGGGCTGGAAGGACTTGCAGGCATTCAATGTGAACGAGAAGGACACCGTGATAGGTATTGCTGCCTCGGGAACTACGCCCTACGTGATTGGCGCCCTCAAGGAGGCTCGCGCTCACGGCTGCCTCACCGGCTCTATTTCGAGCAACCCCGATTCTCCCATCAGCGAGGCTGCCGAAGTGCCCATTGAGATGATAGTGGGTCCGGAGTATGTAACCGGAAGTTCGCGCATGAAGTCGGGAACCGGTCAGAAGATGATTTGCAACATGATCACAACCTCGGTGATGATAAAGATGGGGCGCGTGAAGGGCAACAAGATGGTTAATATGCAGCTGTCGAATGCCAAGCTCGTTGACCGCGGCACCCGCATGGTGGTGGAGGAGCTTGGACTTCCCTACGATGAGGCAAAGCGCCTGTTGCTGCTCCATGGCTCGGTGAAGAATGCTGTAGATGCTTATAGAGGAGTGTAATGGCTATGAGAAAGTGGATAATGGCACTTGCTGCTGTGTGTGGCATAGCCGGAATGATGCAGGCACAGGAAAAATATGAATATAATGAGTTCTACTACCAGCGCAGCAGCCTCTTTGAGCTGCTGCCGGTGGGGAACGATGATATTGTGTTTTTCGGCAATAGCATCACCAATGGCTGTGAATGGCATGAGCTATTCGGCGATTCGCACATAAAGAACCGTGGCATATCGAGCGATGTGATTCAGGGACTTTACGACCGCTGCGAGCCGATGATGAAGGGTCAGCCGCGAAAGGTGTTCCTGATGTGTGGTGTGAACGATATTTCGCACAATCTCACTGCCGACAGTATTGCCACAGCTATGGAGAAGCTGATAGTGCACATGAAGGAGCTTTCGCCTCGCACCGAGATATACTTGCAGAGCATGTTGCCCATCAACAATGATTTCCGCCGCTACAAGGCAATGCTCGGCAAGGAGCAAGTGATAGTGGAGTGCAATGTGCGCTTCAAGGCACTTGCGGCGAAGCTCGGCGTGACGTGGATCGACCTCTTTTCGCTT
>ERZ1032130.97-NODE-97-length-27185-cov-9.963288_pt1 | contig 27185 bp, 31 predicted proteins | sample MGYA00517879_ERZ1032130 | MGnify/ENA primary metagenome ERZ1032130 (study PRJEB33719, sample SAMN04262597) | wastewater metagenome | biome: rural village; feature: animal feces; material: feces | host: Bos taurus | place: El Salvador | collected 2012-01-31 ...
GACATCAACAGCGGCATGAATGGCGATACCGGCGAAGCGGAGCTGGCCGTCCGGTCTGATCTCACCGTCACCATCGGCTTTGTAAAGCATGGACTGGTGGAAGAAAATTCCGGAAAGTACATGAAACGCCTTGTTTGCGCCGATATCGGTATCGTTTTGATTCAGGAAGAAGGTTTTATTACCGGGGAAACCTGCCCGCCCTGGCTGGATATGTCTGTGATCATGTCACTGTAATGTTTTTTGCATTGCGGTATCCTGTAAAAAACGCATTTGGAGGTTTACCTATGATCCGAAGAATCATTACTATTGATCAGGGCCGCTGCAATGGCTGCGGTCTGTGCGCCAGTGCCTGCCACGAGGGTGCCATTGGCATCGTGGATGGCAAGGCGAAGCTGCTGCGGGAGGACTACTGCGACGGCCTTGGAGACTGCCTTCCGGCCTGCCCCATGAACGCCATTTCCTTTGAGGAACGGGAGGCTCCCGCCTATGATGAAGCCGCTGTTCTGGCTGCAAAGAAGGAAAAAACGGCCGCTGTTACCCAGCGGGTGGAAAGCCAGCTGAACAATTTTCCAGTCCAGATCAAGCTGGCACCGGTGAACGCCCCGTATTTCGATGGTGCGGACCTGCTGATCGCCGCTGACTGTACCGCCTTTGCCTACGGCAATTTCCATAACGATTTTATGCGCAACCGTATCACCCTCATCGGCTGTCCCAAGCTGGATGCCGTGAATTATGCGGAAAAACTTACCGAGATTATCAGACTCAACAACATTCGGAGCATTACCGTTACCCGGATGACCGTGCCCTGCTGCGGCGGTTTGCCCTTTGCGGTGAAGAACGCCCTGGCCATGTCCGGCAAAGACATCCCGCTGTACGTTGTGACCATTTCACCCAACGGCGAGATCATTCACTGAGCGTATAACTCCCGGCTGAATTGGAAAAACTATCCTCAGAAAGTGAGGTTTTTCCAATGTTCAAACACGAAAAGCTGTTATTTCATCCGGTGGAGGTGGAGCGGCCCAATCCCCAGTATGCGGCCCTTTTGCAGGAGCAGCTGGGCGGTGCCAACGGAGAACTGAAAGCCGCCATGCAGTATCTATCCCAGAGCTTCCGGATCAAGGACCCGGAGATCAAGGATCTGTTCCTGGATATCGCCGCTGAGGAGCTGAGCCATATGGAGATGGTTGCCCAGACCATCAACCTGCTGAACGGCCACGATGTGGATGCCGCCAAGGTTCCTGCCGGTGAAATTCAGACCCATGTACTGATAGGACTGAATCCGGGACTCATCAATGCCTCCGGCTATTCCTGGACCGGGGACTATGTGACCGTCACCGGGGATCTCTGCGCCGATCTGCTCAGCAATATCGCCTCCGAGCAGCGTGCAAAGGTGGTTTATGAATACCTGTACCGCCAGATCGACGACAAGAAGGTGAAGCAGACCATTGACTTCCTCCTGAACCGGGAGGAGGCCCACAATGCCATGTTCCGGGAGGCCTTCAACAAGGTCCAGAACACCGGCTCCAACCGGGATTTCGGCACCACCAGGGCAGCAAAGATGTATTTCAGCCTGTCCGAGCCGTCGCCGAAGGATTCGCCCTTTTCCAATGTAAAGGGGAATCCGCCCTCCTTCAACTAAAAAATGTGAGCCGCCCAACCGGGCGGCTCTGCTTGTTTATCGGAATATTTGTTTCAACATAACGAAATAGCTTGGCACCAGGATCAGATCCGCACCGAACCAGGCCAGAATCTCTGCGATAAAGATGCCGTTTTCACCCATCATAGCGGGCAAGAGCAGCACGCCGCCTGTACGCATGACGAACTCTGCGATGCCGGAAACCATGGGCAGTACCGTATTGCCCATGCCCTGGACTGCCGAGCGGGTGACGTGGAGGATATAGAGGACGGGCAGGCAAATGCTCATGATGGAAAGGTAGGTCACGCCTACCTTTAACGCTGCTGCCGCTTCCTCCGGGGTGCCAGAGATGAAAGCACTCACAATATCCTGTCCGAAAATCAGCATCACGGTGGAAATCAGCGCAGAGGTTGCCAGAGCCACGGTGATAGCCCATTTCATGCCGGTTTTGATCCTGTGGATTTTCGCTGCCCCCAGATTCTGGCCCACGTAGGTAATCATGGCGTAGCCATAGGAGGTTGCGGCGATTTCCAGCACGCCGTAGAGCTTGTTTGCTGCCGTAAAGCCGCCGATAAAAGCCACACCGTAGCCGTTGACCACAGCAGTAATAATCATGCCGCCCACAGCAATGATGGCGTTCTGGGCTGCCATGGGTGAACCGAGAGAAAGCAACCGCCCGGCCATGGCAGGCTTTAGGGCGAAATGGGATTTATGGATCGTCAGGAACTCGATTTTTTTGATCTTCGCCAGGCAGTAAACGCTGGATATGCCCTGGGCAATGAGGGTTGCAATGGCGGCTCCCGCAATGCCCCAGTCCAGCACCAGCACGAACAGCAAATCGAGAAGGATATTGGAAATTGCCGCCTCGATCATGGCGTACAGGGGTGTTTGACCGTCCCCAAGGGAACGTAGCACCGTTGCCAGCAGATTGTAGACCATGACGATGGGGATGCCCAGGAACATGATCCGCAGGTAGAGAAGGGAACTGCTCATGATAGACCGTGGCGTGTTTAGTAGGTTCAGAATTGGTTCCGCCGCCACCTGGCCCAGAATTAGTAACAGCACAGCGGACAAAGTGGAAAGCGTTACCGAGCTGCCCACCACACTGCGCAGGCTCTCAAACTGCTTGGCACCGAACTCCCGGGCCATCAGGATGCCGAAGCCCTGGGTTACACCCTGGATCATGCCCAAGAGCATCCAGTACAGCCAGTCCGTGGCTCCCAAGGCTGCCAGGGCATCTACGCCCAGGGTTTTGCCCACCACCATGGTGTCCACAACAGTATACAATTGCTGAAAAATATTGCCCACCATCAGCGGCAGGGCGAAGGAAATGATCAGCGGTAAAGGCTTGCCTGTCGTCATATCTTTGATTTTGGCACTCATAAAGATCCCTCGTATGTAAAATATCCCTAACATTTTATCATATCACGCATATTTTTTCAATGCATTGAATTTTTCGTTCTGTCCAACAAATTAAACAAAGGATATGACAGGATGAGGCCGTAACTGGCCGTGCATTCGTCAAAATACGCCTTTCTCGGATAATACAGCAGAAGTGGACGATAGCTTCTGTAAGGCCATTCTGGACACAATTACAGGTGTCCCCGGACAGAATAGCAGAACTGCGGCCATGTATGCTTCCCCATAAGTGGCGTCCATTGCCGACATCCGTCACCGCATCGGTGCGGGGTGTCATTTTGACCCTTCTGTACCGATATCTGTCAGCAAACCTTTTAACTCATCAAAGGGCATGGAATATCGCTGCGACAAATACCGCAGTGATGCACCTAACTCTCCGTCAGGACCACCGTATTGTGAAATTATGATAGCCGCCAGCCGTGGATTGGGTTTATCGATTTTTACGGGATACTGCAGCTTCTTATCATAAATAAACATAGTTAAACCTCCTTATTTTTGCAGTATTCCCAGGGCCAAGGGTCATCCAGCCATGCGTAACGTTTTCCCTCGGATTCTCTCATATGGTTCATAGGTCCACATTTGCGGCGATATTCCTGCAGACAATGCTCATATAGTTTCTGATAGTTCCGGTAAAGCTCCAGAGCCTCCGTGTCATTTCGATGGGTATCCAAATACAAGGCCAATTCCTGAATCGCAAATGCAAGGGTTTGCAATTCCGTCATAGGTGTGACCTGTTTTTCTTTCTCATTTACCATACCTCTGAAGGGTAGATCTAAGCCAGGGAAGAGCGTGCCTCGCACCAATCCTTTTCTGGCATCATACTGGGGCGGGTTCTCTTTTTGAAAAGGCACATACGGATTAGCCAGCGGTGCCCACTCTGGCAAATAACCATCCAGTCCTTCCCGCCTTTGCATCATTCTTTCCAATGCGCATACCTCCGTTTCGTTTTGATCGGAACTCAGGTTCCTCGCTATCCTATGACATAAATCCCCTATTTGTGATTATCAGCAAAAAGCAAGCAGCCAAAGGTAATATCAAATCCTGCAATACAGGCTGTTTGTTCAAAATGTTAAGACGGTGCATAGACTTACATTAACGAGGTGATGCACATGAAAAAAACGGCCCACAGGTTCTTTTGTTTAGTCACAACCGCAGTCTTTCTATTCATTGTTTATAGTGGAAGCGAAGCTGTCAGCGTTATTTCCGAAAAGTGCGCTCCAGAATGGGCACAATGCATAATCATAGACCCGGGGCATGGCGGGGAGGACGGTGGAGCAACTTCCTGTACAGGTTTCCCGGAAAGTGAATATAATTTAAAAATAGCCCTACGGTTAAATGATCTGTTTCATCTTCTTGGCTATCAGACAAAAATGATTCGAACGGAAGATATTTCTGTATATACAACAGGGGAAACTCTGTCTCAAAAGAAACTATCTGATTTAAAGGAGCGTGTCCGAATTTGTAATGAAACAAAAGATTCCTTACTGATCAGTATTCATCAAAATATGTTTTCCGACAACCAGTATAACGGAGCGCAAGTCTTTTATGCCAAGACCGCCGGAAGTAAAGAACTTGCCGAAAAGATGCAAACCTTATTCATCTCTTCTTTAAATCCTGGAAGCCACAGAAAAGTCAAAAAAAGCAACAACATATATATCATGGAACATGTTACCTGTCCTGCAGTCCTTGTGGAATGTGGATTTTTGTCTAATCACCAGGAAGAAGCTGCACTTAGGACCGAGGAATATCAGAAAAAAATATGCTGTGTCATAGTATCTTCCGTCGAAATGTTCCTATCGAACACTTGACCGCATTGAATTCTCCTGGTATAATCTGAACTAATAGGAGAAATTAGGAGTTGAGTCAAGATGGCAAAAGTTAAGACCGTCTTTTTTTGCACCAACTGTGGAAACGAAACCCACAAGTGGATGGGGCGCTGTCCAGGTTGCGGTGCCTATAATACCATGGAAGAACATATTGAAAAGCCTACTGCTGGTAAAGCAAAATCTGCTCCAGTGGGAGTAAGTCGCAAACCTCAGCGCATTCGTGAAGTCACCAGTGACGGAGAGATCCGATTCTCAACCGGTATGGGAGAGCTTGACCGTGTGCTGGGCGGCGGAGCTGTAGCAGGCTCCCTGGTCCTGGTAGGCGGTGCCCCTGGTATTGGTAAGTCAACTTTACTTTTGCAGATCTGTAATCAACTGGGAGCAAACCGACGTATTTTATATATCTCCGGAGAGGAAAGCGAACAACAGTTAAAAATGCGAGCTCAACGGTTAGGTGTGGAGCCTGAGGACTTGTTTATTCTTTCGGAAACTCGTCTTTCGGATGTGGTAGAAGCTGCTGAATCCATAAATCCGGATATTCTGATCGTCGATTCCATACAAACCCTATACAATGAAGAAAACGAATCCTCTCCCGGCAGCGTTTCTCAGGTAAAGGACTGTACCATGACCATGATGCAGTTGAGCAAAACGCAAGGAATCACCGTCTTTGTTGTGGGTCATATCAATAAAGACGGTAATATTGCCGGTCCCAAAGTTTTAGAACATATGGTAGACTGTGTTCTGTATTTCGAAGGTGACCAAAACACATCCTATCGTCTGCTGCGGGCCGCGAAAAACCGATTCGGTTCGACTAATGAAATCGGTGTTTTTGAGATGATGGATACAGGCCTTGCAGAAGTGCCCAATCCATCACAAATGCTGCTCGAAGGACGACCTGAAAGCGCCAGTGGTACATGCGTAGCCTGCGTCATGGAAGGTACCCGGCCAATACTGGCAGAAGTACAGGCACTGGTTACCAAAACAACCTTTAATGTTCCTCGCCGAGCTGCAGATGGCTTTGATTTTAACCGTGCTGTCCTTTTGATGGCAGTTGCAGAAAAACGGGCAGGCATGAAATTAACCCTGTTTGATGCTTACATCAATGTTATTGGTGGATTACGTCTGGAAGAACCGGCTGCAGACCTTCCTGTTGTGCTGGCAATTGCTTCTTCATACCGGGACACTCCCATTACGGATGATCTGCTGGCAATCGGAGAAGTCGGACTCACAGGAGAAATCAGAAGTGTATCCCACATGAACCAACGACTGGCAGAAGCATCACGGTTGGGATTTAAGAAATGTATTGTCCCCAAAAGTGGGTCGGAAAAACTGGAAATCCCTAATGGATTGACTATTTATCGAGTCCGAAACCTTCGCGAAGCCATCGAAACCGCACTTTAATATCCATTTATAGGGGAAATACATATGAAACATAACCATTTCGTATCCTGTGCCGCACTTGTAACCAATCAAAACGGGGAAATCCTTCTGGTAAAAAGTCCATTGCGAGGCTGGGAATATCCCGGCGGCTTAATAGAGCCGGGAGAAACATTTCAGCAGGCACTAAAAAGGGAAGTCCGGGAAGAAGCGGGGATTGAGATCGAAATTACAGGATTTGTAGGTATTTGCAAGAACGTTGGAAAAGACATCGTGAATATTGATTTTACCGCCAGATATATTGGTGGGGAGTTGACCACCAGTGAAGAAAGCACAGAAGTAATTTGGGCAACGCCGGAACATGCCATGAACCTCATCACGTTCCCCCTAACCAAGAAGCGTCTTTCCAATATGCTTTCTGATCATGGAAACGCATCTCTGTTTTGCTTCGATCGGAAACATGGATTTGAAGTAGTAGAAGATTTTGCATATCCGGTAGGGAAGCGGCTGCCTATGAATATTGGAAAATGCGGTTTTTATTGTGGGAGCTGTCCAAGTTTTCGGACTACGTTATGCAAAGGCTGTATGGAGGAACATATAGCAGGGGACTGTTTTACGCGTGACTGTGTAATTGATCAGCAACTCCAATTTTGCGGAGAATGTGTCAAATTTCCTTGTGAAACCATCCTGGAAAAAGAAAAATGTACTGTTTTAGATAAAACATGGCTTCAATGGAAACATACGGAGAAAACAAAATAACGGCAAAAGCATAATCTTTCACCGTTATTTCATGTGAAAATGGAAACGCAAATCAATGCTGCAAAAAGCCGATTAAAAATCCTGCCAGAAAACACAACGCTCCTATTGCTAGTAGTTCCAAGGGATTCTGCTTATATTTTGTGCGATATATTTTCTTAATTACCGGTTTCTCAATAAACTGCACAACCGTTTTTTCGATCTCTACAATTTTTTCAACTACTTGTACAACTGGTTTTTCGAGGATTTTTTCAACTATTTCTGTAGTATTTACCACTACAGGCGGTCGCCTTCCATAGCTCCTGCGGCCAGTCGTTAGGTATTCTACATCGGTTTCCAACAACTCGGCCAATTGGATTATTCTCCCAGCATCTGGTACCGCCTGACCATTTTCCCATTTGCTGACGGCTTGTCTAGAAACTTCCATTTCCTTTGCAAGCTGATATTGCGACAGACCGCAAGCTTTTCTGAGTTCTGTAATTCTTTCTCCTAAAGACATACTTTTTCTCCGTAAAAAGTGTCAATTATTAGTTACTTCTTATTTTTTATCCAAGAAATCCAATTTGGATAACGGATTTGCCTCAGCAGCGATTTTCAGTTCCGTGTTCTCGATATGTGTATAAATCTGGGTCGTATTCAAGTTCTCGTGCCCCAAAACCTCCTGTACTGTCTTTACATCAACACCACCGGAAAGCATCATGGTTGCCGCCGTATGACGTAATTTATGTGCGGAAAACTGTGTAGAATCTAGTCCAGCCTGTAAAAGTGCCTTTTTTACTAGTCGATGAACTGCATCTGTGCTGATACGGTTTCCATTTCTTGACCCGAATAGTGCTCGATTATCACTCAAAACCACTTTATTTCTCTCTACCAGATATGCATCAATCGCTTTACGGCAGGATCCGCCAAAATAAACAAAGCGTTCCTTATTTCCTTTGCCAACGACACGGATTCTGTCTTCGTATACATCTGTCAAATTCAAGCCTACCAGCTCACTACGACGAATACCGCAATTTAAAAACAGCATCAAAATGGCATAATCACGCTTTTCATTCTGTCCGGAAACAGCCTGCAGCAGGGCAGAAGACTGTTCCAATGTCAGATACTTAGGCAAGCTTTTTCGAAGTTTTGGGTACTCCAGATCCGCAACAGGATTTTCTTGCAGTTGTTTTGTTCTAACTGTCAAATATTTAAAAAAAGATTTAATTGCAGACAGTTTACGAGCTCTGGATGATGCAGATATTCCAAAATCCGGAGAAGCAGAATCTGGATTAACAGTACGTTCATTTGCTAGATAAGATAGGAAGTCAAATACATCAACAGTGTCTATGTGCTTAATAAATTCCACATCAATTTTTTTTATATCAATATCATCAAGTCGTGTATCAATTGGCATATCACTGCGCATTAACTTCACAAAACGAAGGAACATTCTCAAATCCAAATAATATTCTGATATAGTTAATTGTGATTGACCTTTAATATTTTCATGATAAATTAGAAACTCTCGCAAAATCTGTGGACAATCAGAGTAGTATTTCATAAGTCGCTCCTTATTTATTTTTATAGTGATATTATATCACATATCTCCTCTTAACGCAACAAAATTTTTATTTTGTTGCGTTCGTTTTTTTATACATATCCAACAAAACAGCTACGCTGCAGCGTCCCGGATCTTACTCCCTCTTTTGTGCAAGGTGCTGTGTCGTATGTACCAAAGCCTGTCATAAATATTTATCCGGTGTCTTGTCACTTCCGGATTTGCCCTCAGATAGTTCGTTTTCCCGGTTGGTGGTTTTGATGCGTAGGTTCTTACATTCCTGGTTTTTCCGCTGCATCGCTTATTTCTGCCTGATCTGCTACATCTTTGTCAACTGCTCCCCCATCCGTGCACAGGCTGTTATCCTTGAAACCATCCTTGCCGGTGCAGGTATTGTTACCGGATCTATCTTACTGGGTCTTGGTATGGGACAAGATTTTACGCAGCAGGTATTGACCAGAATATTCTGATATATGTATATGATGACTATTCCCTCAGTATAGTACATCAAACCTCCGACAATAAGCAATTATCTCTCTAGCTTTGCTAGAAACTGTCACTTAGGCCAGCGATAACACATACTGTCTTAAGCTGCTGGCATTGTGGCTCTGATACTCAAATGCACGCGTCTTCCCTCATATTTCATTGATGCCATATCAAATTGATACAAAATAAATTAAAATAATATCTTTACTTTTATGGAATTTCTATGTAAAATTGTTAATGAATACAAAACATACGGAGGGGTTTTCCATGAGTGTAAAGCGAATTGGTGTACTTACCAGTGGCGGAGACGCACCTGGCATGAATCCTTGTGTTCGTGCTGTTGTCCGCACTGCCATGTATCATGGCGTTGAATGCTATGGCATTCGCCGTGGCTGGAACGGTTTAATTACCGGAGATGTTGTCAAATTGGATGAGAAGAGTGTCTCTCATACCATCAATCGTGGCGGTACAATCCTTTATACTGCCCGCAGTAAGGAATTTATGACAGAAGAAGGCCAGCGAAAAGCTGTTTCTACCTGCAAATTTCTTGGATTGGACAGCATTATCGCCATCGGCGGTGATGGTACATTCCGTGGTGCCCGAGCTTTGAGCAAATATGGTATCAATGTCATTGGTATACCTGGCACTATCGATAACGACATCAGCTGCACCCATTACTGTATCGGTTTTGATACTGCAGCCAATACTGCTATTGAATGCATCGATAAATTACGTGATACCATGCAGTCTCACGAGCGCTGCTCTGTGGTAGAAGTGATGGGACGCAACGCTGGTTATCTTGCAATGTACGTAGGCCTCGCCGTTGGTGCTACTGCAGTTCTGGTACCTGAAGAAGAAATCAATTTTGAGCGCGATGTTGTCGAAAAAATCCGACAGGCTCGTTTAAACGGTTTTACCCACTATATGATCGTAGTTGCTGAAGGTGCTGGTTCTGCTTCTGACATTGCCGCAAAAATCAAAGATGCTACCGATCTGGATCCTCGCGTCACTGTCTTGGGCCATATCCAGCGCGGCGGTGCCCCCACTGGCCGTGACCGTGTCAATGCTACTAAAATGGGATATCTTGCAGTAGAATTATTACTTCAGGACAAAAATAACCGGATTGTGTGTACCCATGATGGCGGCTTTACCGATGTTGACATCGATGAAGGCTTGTCCATGAAGAAGAGCATTCAAAAGATGGAAGTAAATGTACTGGCCGCAATGACCGGCATTTGATTCACCTGAACAAAAAAACAGCCGTGTATTTTGCACGGCTGTTTTTACTACATAATTTGAATGCCCAAAAAAGAACCCACATCTGTCAGAACTGACCAGAAATCTTCCAATGACCACTCATCCAATTTCTTATATTTCGGTTTTAAAATTTCCGATCCTCGATAAAGAAGAATCTCTGCTGTAAATTTGTCCGCTTGCTGAAAAAGCCAGAGATCAGGATTAATTCGCCCTATATAGTCCACCAAATCCTCAATTTTTGCATATATACTTTTCCCTCGTTTCTGTAGGTAAAACGAAACAGGATGCTCCCCTGCTGTTGTTGCCAAATGCATATATCCTGTGTCAGGTTCAAAAGAAACTTGAAGCATTGTCTGCTCATTTCCCTCTGCATTCCTTATCCACTTCACATTCCAATTATTTGGTGATTCATCTTTCGCTGCATCTATTGTTGCTGTAAAATAGTTTGTAATATCACCATCGTTCCATGTTCCGCAAACATGCATTTCTTCATTGAGAGAATCCTGTCCAAAGAAGCCTTCTAGCATCAAACTCTGATCAAATGATGTGCCTTTTACCAGTGTCTTAATAAGCGCATTTTTGTATAAATAAAATGTTATCTGAAACTCTGATGTCTTTGGACAACTGTTTATATCCAAATAATTGTTTATCTGCTCACCCCTGGCAGAATATGTCAATGCCACACAATTGCGCAATTCCCCTTCAATGCTGAGCGATAAATATTCTGTCTTACAGGGTAATGCAAGCACCCCTAAAATGCAATTATTTATATTCTGTCCCGATATTCTGGGAAGTCTCAATATAGGCATTATTTTTCCTAACGCTATTGGAAAGCCCTGTAAGAATTCATCCCATTGAGCTATCGTTTGGTCACTTACAAAATAATCGATCAACGGAATCTTTTGAATATCATTCGAAAAGGACGAAAAAACAATACCAACACCCCTGCTATGTGCCAGTTTATCGGTGGAAAAAGAGATAAAATCCTGATCCAGATAACAGGAAAGCTTTGATTTATTCCCGCCATTAAGACAAAGACCATCCGCAAATACTTGGTATTTTTTTGCGTTAGTCTGAATTTTCACTTTATAGCTCTTAAAAACCAAACTATTTGCATATGCTTGCAAAGAAATATCCGCAGTATATTTTCCTTCAGGGTCCGCAATGTCCATCAGCATCTCTAACGGACTGTCTTTAACACGCAGCTTCAGCTGTTCTGTCATCTTTACCAGTGAAGAATATAAGACCGCCTTTGGGGCTAAACGAACAGCCAAGACCTCCCTACCAAAAACAAACACAGTTCCTAAAATAGTCACCAGTATCGAGCACTTCCACAGCCAATTTCTTTTCATAGAAAAGATCTCTCCCATCCAGAATTTTACTGCATTATACCCAAATACAATACCACCTATATATACAAAAAGTCTGCCGCAAATAAGCGGCAGACTTTTTTATGCCTTTGGATGACATTTATCATATACGGACTTTAATTTCTGGTTGATCATATGTGTATACAACTGCGTAGAGGATATATCACTATGGCCCATAAGTTCCTGGAGAGATCCCAAATCCGCACCATTTTCAAGCAAATGCACTGCAAAGCTATGGCGAAGAGTATGCGGCGTAATTTCTTTCTCGATTCCCGCCTTTGCCTGATAGAACTTCAGGATTTTCCAGAAACCCTGACGGCTCATTCTGGAACCGTTCACATTCACAAACAACGCATCTTCCTGAGAATCCATAACCATCAACATACGCACTTCTTTGACATAGATACTCAAGGCACGAAGCGCAGCCGGATACAGAGGAATCACTCTGGATTTCTTGCTGTTGCTGCACTTAATGACCCCAATTTCCAGATTCACATCATCCAGATTTAAATCTATCAGTTCCGTCACGCGAATACCGGTAGCATACATGACTTCCAGCATTGCTTTATCACGAAGCCCCTTGGAATCGGACGAGGATGGTTGTGACAGCAACAATTCCACTTCTCTGCCCGAAAGAATCTGAGGGAGCTTCTTTTCTCCACGATCAACATGAATCTCTGCTGTAATAGGAGAATTTTCCATAAAACCCGCAGAAATTACATACGAATAAAAGTTTTTCAGACTTGCAAGCGTACGTGAAACCGTAGCACCGGATTTTCCCTGCATATGCAGATAAGAAAAATATCTGTTAATATTCAGTTGGCTCGCATCTATAACCTGGCAGCCTTCAACCTGAATACACCAATCAGAAAACTGCCGGATATCACGCAAATAGGAAGAAACCGTATTTTTCGATGCCATTTTTACCTTGGTAAGGTAATTTTCATAGGCTTGAATTAAATCCAACATGAATCAGCTTCCTTAGTTACCCTTTCTATAAGTTTATCAATTCTATAAAAAACGGAATTACAGACAAATCATTAAATACGAAAGCATAATCCAAACTTATATCACCATAAGGATGAAAAAGCTCCCAAAATAACAGCAAAACTCGTCAAAGAATTCCCCGTGCAAAACCCGCAATAGAAATAAAGAAAAGGTAAACGCCGTACATTGAATTCAGACGATCGACATGGGCACACGAATAACCCAAGCATCAAAGCATAAAGGGCAAAATTAGTTATATGCAAGAACGCTGTACCGAACCCTATGAACGCAAAGATCGGAAACCGCTATAAAAGCAATCCGTATTAAATACATCCTTAAAATTGCAAAAGCTACAGAATACTTGCTTATGCAAAAAAGGAAACATTCAATGTACCAGCAAATAAACACCAAGGTTTCAAGACACCCATACTATACTCCATTTTTTACATAAATTCAAGCTTTTTTAGCCAAAAATGCTTTTTTTGTAAATTATGACGGATAATTATGTTCACATTGTTATGTATACTTCGTAAACTACTCGCGCATTTTCTTTACCATTTTAAACTTTCTATCTAGATATAGGGGTGCGTCGCCACGCGCCGACACTAAATGTAGATATTGCATTTTTTCTTTCATTCTATTCGCTTGGGTAAACTATACTTACCTATTCGCGTTTTTTGTTCATTTTAACGATTGTGTATCCCTCTTCCTCCAACTTTCCGCTTTCCTTTATCCCGTATATTCAACACCGCCGCACAACCACTTCCCGCAAAAACCATTGCAGCAGTAGCACCTACTGCTTCATACTGCCCTCCAAAAAACAGTGCCGTTGCAGCCAGCAAAATGCCGAAATATAACACGCCAGACAGAGCACACACAACCAGATACTGCCTTTTAATTTTCATGCAAGAGACTGCAGCCGACAAGAACGACGCACCCAAAAGAATGCACATGATCAGATAACCAATATTTTCCCATAGTACGAAACCTGATATTATCAGTTTCCCAATTATCGCAGCCGCTCCTAAACTCACCCCCATCCCTGCCGCAATCCCCCAGCCTAACCCCGACTGCACCGAGCTCGTTCTCCCTGTCGGTTTTTTATTCAACGCCATTCCTCTTCTCCCCTTTCGCTTCATTCTATGTTTCTCCGCAAACAAAAGAACCGGAGCAAGCGCATGAAGCGCTTGCTCCGGAAAATTTTTATTAAACTTCTACATCAACATTGATCGCTTTGCGCTGTTCCTGTGCTTCTGTAACTGCGCGGAACTTCATTCGGGTATCCCTGACTTCATTCAGTGCTGCAGCAACCACTTCCTCAGTCTGCCGCAGAGACTCATCCATATATTCATTGGCAGCTCTGCGAAGCTGATTGATACGTTCCTGAGTCTGACTCACCAGTTCCTCACTTCTTTTCTTGGCCTCTACGTAGATAGCTTCCTTAGTAACCATCTGCTTGGCCTTCTCCTGAGCATCTCTCAGAATGCCTTCCGCTTCACGACGTGCCTGACTGATCAGTTCATTGCGAGATTCCACAATTGTACGGGACTGCTTTAATTCCGCAGGCAGCTGAGCAATGATTTCATCCAACATATCCAGCACTTTGTCACGCTCCAAGATGCACTTATCTGCCGCCAAAGGCATGGAACGCGCATCCTGCACCATATCATACAGTGCGCCAATGATATCTTCAGTATTACGGTCGCTCATTTTCATTTTCCTCCTTAATATGTTTTCTTCCTAAGCTCTATTCTTTCCTGAAAATCCGGGATAATTTCAGCAGGCAAAAAATCTGCCAGATCCACGCCGTAGTTCCCCAACTCTTTTACTGTGCTGGAACTCAAATACATATACTGATTATCTGCCGTTAAAAACATAGTATCCAATTCCGGATTGATTTTTCGATTGATCAACGCCATTTGAAATTCGTTTTCAAAATCAGAAACAGCCCGCAGACCCTTCACAATTACACAGCTTCCCCGACGTTTTGCATATTCCGCAAGCAACTCACTGGAGCCATCTACTTCGACATTTGAAATCTGCTTTGTTACCCGTCTGATCAATTCTACTCGTTCCTCCAGTGTAAACATAGGGTTTTTCCCCGCATTGACCATTACACAGACAATCAGCTTATCGAAAATATTAGCTGCACGCTGTATGATATTCAGATGACCACTGGTAATTGGATCAAAACTACCTGGATATATGGCAATTTTCATAACATCCCACACTTTATGCTTTGCGATATATGGTCAGCAAAGTTTTTCCGTATTTATAATCTTTAGAACGGACATATCCGTCAAATTCCCAGAGCAATTCCTTACCCATAGGACGTTCTGTCACTATTATACCATCGCTTTCCAAAATGTCAATTTCCGTTATCTTCTTCAATGCATTTTCTAAAAATACTTCCGCATAAGGTGGGTCCAGTAAGATAATAGTATACCGTTCTGCGCATCGATTCAGATAATCCAGATAATCACTACGCACGATGCGCCCCTGGGACTCCAGTTTTGTTCGTTTCAAATTTTCTTTAATCAGCTTACATGCTTCCTCCCGAGCATCCACAAAAACCGCACTCTCCGCACCACGGCTCAGCGCCTCTATACCCAACTGACCGGTACCGCTGAACAAATCCAAAACCTTTGACCCCGGAATATCAAAATTGATAATACTGAATAGTGCTTCTTTTACACGATCTGCTGTTGGACGGGTCAGCATCCCATCAGGAGTCTTCAGCTGCACTCCCCTGGCTTTTCCTGTAATTACACGCATATAGTTCCCTTTCTGATCATTCGCATTCACAGACCTAACTTTGTAACATAAAATCATTCTCCGGATTCTTTTTCCGAAAATGGTGATAAACTGCAGCAGCAGCATCTTTGGGAAGCAGCCGTTCCAATTCCGGCAGTGTTGCCTTACCAATTGCCGATAGGGATTTAAATTGCCTCAGCAAATCCTGTTTCCGCTTCGGGCCAATTCCCGGAATTCCATCCAGTTCCGAATACTTCAGACGTTTACTGCGAAGCTGTCGGTGATAGGTAATTGCAAATCGGTGCGTTTCCTCCTGAATATTTCCAATCAACGAAAAAATCGACTGGTTGTTGTCTATCCGAATCTCCTGCCCCTCCGGCGTCACCAGCGCCCGTGTACGGTGCCGTTCATCCTTCACCATGCCGAATACCGGAAATGATATTTCCAGCTCCTGAAGGGCTGTCACAGCGACACGGGCATGGTTCACGCCACCATCTATCAGCAGCAGGTCCGGTGCTTCTGCAAACCCTTTATCTGCTGCTTTATAGTGGGCAAATCTGCGCTTTAATACCTGATGCATGGATGCGTAGTCATCCTGATTGTTGAGATTCTCCAATTTAAATCGCTTATAATCTTGTTTGCTCGGTTTTCCGTTGCAAAAAACCACCATACTTGCCACAATATCAGTTTCTGAGATATTCGAGATATCATAGGACTCAATCCGTTCAGGAAGCCCGATAGCCAGCATTTTTCCCAGAACGGAAAGCACCGCATTCATGCGTTCTTCCTTTCCTGTGACACGCAGCGCCTCCTCATAGGCATTCTTGCAGGCCAGTTCCACAAGCCGTAGATTGTCACCTCTTTGGGGGACATGAAGTTTTGGACGCTTTCCGAACTTCTGTTCCAAAAGTTCCGCAAAAAGCTCTCCATCTTCAACATCAAACGGAAGCAGCACGCGTTTCGGTGCCAAGCCCCGGCTCAGGTAATATTGTTTTAAAAGGCTGGAAACAGCTTCCACCTTATCATCCGGCTTCGGGAACACTTCATATTCTTTATCCAGCAGGTTACCCCCCGAAAAATGCAACACCGCAAAGCAAGCTTTCGCCTCCGTTTCTCCATAACCAGCGACATCTGTATCCGCCAAGGTTCCGGCAGTAACCAACTGCTTTTGCCCCAGATTTTCTACCGCCTGCAAACGGTCCCGCAGGCTGGCAGCAAGTTCAAATTCCAGATTTTCTGCAGCCTCGAGCATCTGCTTTCGGATCTGATCTGCCACGCCCTTGTAGTTGCCTCGAAGAAGTTCTTTAGCCTGCATCATCGTTTCGCGATATTGGGTGCAGGTTTTATTTGGCTGGCACCAACCTTCACACTGATTCATGTGATAATTCAGGCAAGGCCGCTCTTTCCCAATATCTCTGGGAAACTGTTTGTTGCAGGCTGGAAGCTTCAGCATCAAACGTATCGTTTCCATCACATCGTGGGTTACACTTCTGCCGCCATAGGGACCGTAGTAATCCGCCCCATCATCTGCAAGCTTGCTAACCATGGATATAAAGGGATAAACATCCTTCATATTTATGCGAAGATAGGGGTAACCCTTGTCATCCTTCAATAGGATATTGTACTTCGGCATATAACGCTTGATCAGAGAGCACTCCAATACCAGCGCTTCAAACTCACTGGCTGCAACAATCACATCAAAATTGTGTATTTTACTGACCATAATCCGGGTCTTAGGGCTATGAGAAGAAGTATCCTGGAAGTACTGGCTGACCCGGTTCTTTAATTTTTTCGCTTTTCCAACATAAATCACCTTATCCGATTTATCCCGCATAATATACACACCCGGAGCATACGGAAGTGTCAGCGCTTTGTCTTTCAGTTCTTCAAAGGTCATAGTATCCCCCTAAAAAGCACCGCCCCAATGCATATTTGTGCATTGGGGCGGTTAAGTAAAGCTATTTTAATAAACGTCCCGCTGGAGCAGAGTGTCCAGTGCGTTCACAGCTGCCTCTGCATCAGGGCCGACAGCGCTCAGCATAACGGTTGCACCGGTAATAATTCCCAAGGACATGATGCCCAGAAGACTCTTGGCATTCATCTTGCGGTTACCGGATTCCAGATAGATGCTGCTCTCATATTCGTTAGCCTTCTGCACAAAGTAGGTAGCCTGTCTGTTATGCAGACCAGATTCACAACGAACGACGACTTCTTTGTTGAACATATTTTTACACTCCTTTTCGTCACATCCGATTGGATATGACGGGTCTGGGTATATCATAGCATTTTTACCAGAAAAGTCAACAAATTTTCGGTTTGTTTACACAAGATGCATCGCAATTGAGCGTTCTATTTATATAAAACGTTTCCAGGTTTGCATATTTGGTGCAAATCAACCAAATTCCGCAATTGTCACGCCGTCTTCGCCCTCACCATATTGTCCCAACCGGAATTTCTTAACAAACTTATTCTTTTTCAGAGCCTGCTGCACGGCTGCCCGCAGAATACCGGTACCTTTTCCGTGGATGATCCGAACCTGACTTAAATTGCTGCGCATTGCTTCATCCAGATATCGGTCCAGAACGCAAATCGCTTCCACGGCATCCATGCCGCGAAGATCCACTTCTGTGGGCATAGCAGATATCTTCATTTCCCTTCCGGAATGCTTTGGCCGAGGGCCCTTCTCCTTATAGGGATTTTCATGCTCCAACAGATAGATTTCCTCTGCCTTGGCAGACATTTTCAGAATACCTGCCTGAAGCTGATAGGTGCCGTCTTTATTGATTGCAATGACACTTGCCTTGGTACCAAGCTTCAACAGCTCCACGGTATCGCCTACCAGAATTCCACGGGTTGGCTTGGGACGTTCTTTCTGGGGTTGAGCCGCACGAAGTTTGTCCTCGGCCTCATTCAGATTCCGTCGAAGCTCCGATTGCCGCTGATTGATTCCTGTGGTATCCGCATTTTCTGTTAGCTGTTTTTTCAGTGCTTTCAACTCTTCAGACGCAATGTTGGCTGCGGCTCTGGCTTCTTCAATGATATACTGCGCCTCTTTTCGGGCAGCTTCCATTGCCTTCTCTTTCTCTTTACGGATCTGTGCGTGGTATTCTTCACTCTGCTGCTTAATTTTAGCTGTTTCCTGACGCAGGCGCTCTGCCTCATGACGAGCAGATTCCATTTGCTGACGCTGCTGTTCCAGCTGAGACAAAACATCTTCAAAGTTCTTGTCTGCCTTATCTACGAGATCATCCGCTTCCTTTAAGATTTCCTCAGACAAGCCTAATTTACGAGAAATAGCAAACGCGTTGGATTTTCCCGGAATACCGATCAACAGCTTGTAGGTAGGACGCAGAGTTTCCACATCGAACTCGCAGGAGGCATTGATGACGCCTTTGGTCCGCATGGCATACAACTTCAGTTCCGCATAGTGAGTCGTAGCAACTACACGGCTTCCCATTTTTCGGCAGAATTCAATGATTGCCGTCGCCAGTGCTGCACCCTCTGCCGGGTCAGTACCAGCACCGAGTTCGTCAAAGAGCACCAGTGTCCGATCATCACACTGGGCTACAACATCTACAATAGTTCGCATATGGCTGGAGAAGGTGGACAGACTTTGCGCAATGGATTGTTCGTCACCGATATCCGCCAGAACTGCATCAAAAGTAGACAAAATACTTCCATCACCAGCAGGTACATGCAGGCCGCACTCTGCCATCAGCGTCAGCAGTCCAATGGTTTTGAGCGTAACAGTCTTACCACCGGTATTGGGGCCAGTGATGATCATAGTATCAAAATCCATGCCCAAACGGACAGAAATCGGCACCACGGTTTTGGGATCGATCAGAGGATGTCGGGCTTTTCGCAGCTCCACCCTGCCCTGATCGTTCATGATCGGTGCCCAAGCATTCATACGGTAGGCCAGCTTGGCTTTTGCAAAAATCACATCCAGCTGCACCAGCATATCATAGTTCAGATTGATGGCTTCGCGGTATGCAGCAGCTTCACTGGATAGTTCTGCCAGAATCCGCTCGATTTCTTTCTTCTCTTTCAGTTCCAGTTCCCGCAGTGCATTGTTGGCATTGACGGCAGACATAGGCTCCACAAAATAAGTCGAGCCGGAAGCTGATACATCGTGGACAAGGCCAGGAACCTCGTTTTTACATTCACTTTTGACCGGAACCACATACCGTCCCTGACGGATGGTAATGATCGGTTCCCGAAGGTATTTTGCATAAGCAGGAGAAGAAATAACCTTTTGCAGACTGTCCCGAATCTTTCCCGCCTGAATACGCATATGTCGACGAATGTCCGCAAGCGCAGAGGATGCGTTATCCGCAATTTCTTCCTCGGACAATATCGCGCCAAAAATTTTATCTTCCAGATATTTATTGGGTGTCAAGGCTTGGAAGAGCACATCCAGAACTGTTTCCTTCTCGTCTTCTGCAACATATCCTTTGATCGTCCGGGCACAGCGTAAAATGCCTGCGATTCGGAGCAATTCCTTTGGCTGCAAACTACCTCCCCGGTCTGCACGCTCCAGAGATGCTGAACAGTCCGTTACATCTGCGAACACAGGATTTCCCTTTCGTGTGCACAGATCCGAAGCAGCTGTTGTCTGCCGCAGCATCAGCTCAACCTCCTCTAAATCAGAGTTGGGCCGCACGCGCAAACAGGCTTCCTTACCGCCCTCACTGCCTGCACATTGAGCAAGCAGTTCCAGAACCTGATCCAGTTCCAGTTTCAGCAGTGATTTCTCGTATAATTCAGACATAGTTTTCTCCTATTATTTGACGCAAAGAAAAAGCCGTTCATGTTTGTCATATTCTGCATGGTATACGTCTTCCATACGAACCTCTCGGAAATTGCACGTTAAAAGATTCATCCAAAAAGCATCGTCCTTGTTCCACAGAAGCATTCCATCATCCAGCAAATCCTGAGATATAATTTTCATGTCCCAAGCAAGGATCTCAGCTTCAGAGACATGGGGATTCAGTTTAAGAAGCAGTTTGCCCCCATTTTTCAGAATACGGACGCAATGAGAAAAAGCATCCATGGCGTCCTTAGGACGCATGTTATCCAGGATATTGGAAAGAATTACACCGTCAAAGCTGGCATCCTTCAGCAATTTAAGCTGCTCAATACTGCCATGCCGGAACGAACAGGCAGAAAGCCTTGCTGCACATTCTTTGGCATGGGAAATGGCTTCCCCTGCCAAATCTATTCCCAATGCCTTTTCCGCACCGCGAAGCACACACAAAATTGACAACAGCCCCCATCCGCAGCCAAAATCCAAAACGCGCCCTGTTCCCTCTGCCACCCAGCTTACTGCGTCATTCAGATTATCTGGCTGCAGCGTTACGTTTTGAGGTGTCCAGAGCGGCAGCTGTGAATAAAATTCATTTTCCTTTGCAATATATTCTCTGTAAAATTTTTCCATAGCTAAAGTAATAATGATTTATAAAAATCCAGCGTAGAAAATCCACGCTCCAATTGTGTGGTCAGATAAGCTTCCGTCAATGATGACAGCTTATGCATCGTATCTTCACCAATCCGAAAAGACAATAGCTTTTTGGGGTCGCACAGGCAGATATAGCGCATTGCTTCCAGCATGGCCGGTGTTACGGGTATCCGAATACCGTTGGATTCCTGACTGCGGCAGCTCCCGCATTCCAGCTGTCCTGCCGATAAGTCAAATCGCTGCGGATTCTGACTGCCACATATATGGCAACCAAACAAATCCGGTGTATAGCCGGACAAACATGCTCCCCGTAATTCAAAGACAGCTTTAATCTGGCTTTCCGGCAGGTTCAGCCTGCATAGGGCGTACAGGCAATTTAGCAGCAGAGATTGAAGCTCAGGGCTTGGAAAATCCTCCTGCGAAAGAACCTCTGACACCTGTGCAAAATATGTACCCAGAGAAAGCTTAGTCAAATCACGCCGCAAAGGTGTAAACAACTCTATGGATTGCGCTTCATTTATTGTAAACTGCCCGCGATATTCAAACAAGGTAAATTCACCATACGCCAAAAGTTGACAAGGCGCCACAAGGGGACTGTTTTTTCTGCGCAGTCCCCTTGCTTTTACTGTCAGCTTCCCCTGACCTTCTGTCAGAAGCGTCAGCAGGGCATCACGGTCATTGTAGTCCGTTACTCTCAGGACAATGCCCCGAATCGTCATATACACGTAAATTTTCCGCCTTCCGTTGCTTGCTGTACATGAGATACGCCTCCGGTGCCCCGGTTTCCATAAACAGCTGCCAATACTCTCTTGCATTCATCCTGATCCCTCCCGGGAATAGGATTTGCATACATGAACCGTCTTACAACTGGTAATTATTCGCTGTATCCAAAGTTTCGCACCAGAAAATCGCTGTCACGCCAGTTTTCCTTTACTTTAACCCATGTAGTCAGATAGACTTTTGTACCCATGAATTTTTCGCAGTCTGTACGGGCCATGGAAGATATCTTCTTCAGCATTGCACCCTGCTTACCGATAATAATGCCTTTGTGGCTTGCCTTTTCACAGTAAATGGTAGCATCAATATCGATAATTCCGTTGTCTCGCTCAGTAAAAGTAGTGATCTCCACGGCAGTACCGTGAGGAATTTCCTTTTCCAGACACCACAGAAGCTTTTCACGGATGATTTCAGCCATCACCTGACGCTCCGGCTGGTCAGTAGTCACGTCATCCGGGAACAGGAAGGGACTTTCTACAGCATACTTCTCACACTGCTTCAGCAACACATCCACACCATCACCATTTCTTGCGCAGATAGGAATAATGGCATCAAACGCACCGGTCTCAGAGTAGACCGCGATCACTTCCAGCAGCTTCTCTTTTTCCACCGTGTCAATCTTATTGATGGCCAGAATGGCAGGGCACCGGGTACCTTTAATTTTCTCAATCAGAGCCTCCTCCTGGGCACCTACGGAGGCAATGGGCTCTACCACCAGGATGGTTGCATCCACATCGGAAATAGATTCCCGAACCGTATTGACCATATAATCACCCAGTTTGGTCCTAGCCTTATGGTAACCAGGGGTATCCACAAATACATACTGCATCGTATCCCGGGTCAGAATACCGCAGATACGATTTCGTGTGGTCTGAGGTTTATTGGAAACAATGGCAATTTTTTCACCGACCAGATAATTCGTCAGCGTGGACTTACCCACATTGGGACGGCCGGCAATGGTAATAATCGCAGTTTTTGTATTCATAATGTTTCTCCTGTATGTTTTCTGTTTAATCTCTGCTCATGCCGGGAATTGCAGCAGCAATTGCTTCTTCCCTGCCCCGCATCTGTCTCTTCTGCTCCCCTTCATCCAGGTGATCATATCCCAGAAGATGCAGCATGGAATGGATGGTCAGATAACCAACTTCCCGGCGAACGGAGTGCCCAAATTCTTCAGCCTGAGCAACTGCACGCTCCAGGCTGATGCACATATCTCCCAGTGGAACCAGGTGAGTTGCAGGGTCCATGTATTCAGACCAGTCATTAGGGGGATTTCCAGCCTCTAATTGGAACATGGGAAAGCTGAGCACATCGGTAGCCTTATCCAAATCCCGGCTCTCCCGGTTAATGATCCGGATTCCCGCGTCATCTGTCACAAGCACATTGATCTCGCAACGGACGTCAATCCCCTCTGCGTTCAAGGTTTCCTGAATGCATTTGCGAATATTATGACCAATCGTAAATTTCTGCAGGCTGAGCTGCTCAAATACTATATTAATTTTATGCTTCATATCAGTATTTCCTCTTATACCGTCCACTGAATTGCTGCGGCTTTTTTACTTCCGGTTTATTAGCAGCCTTTTCATAAGCATTGATGATTTCCTGAACCAGTGCATGCCTCACTACATCGGCAGAAGTCAGGCGGCAAATTGCAATATCCTTTACCCCATCCAGAACCCGGATAGCATCCTTCAAGCCTGAAACCTTATCATCCGGCAAGTCAATCTGCGTTACGTCACCGGTAATAACGATTTTAGACCCAAAACCCAAACGGGTCAGGAACATTTTCATCTGCTCCCGGGTCGTATTCTGTGCCTCATCCAGAATGATAAAGCTGTCGTCCAGAGTGCGTCCGCGCATGTACGCCAGAGGCGCTACCTCAATAGAGCCGCGTTCCTGATACTTCTGAAAGGTTTCTGCGCCCAGCATGTCATACAGCGCATCATACAGAGGCCGCAGGTAAGGATCTACCTTATTCTGCAAGTCACCGGGCAGGAAGCCCAGACGTTCACCCGCTTCCACAGCAGGCCGTGTCAGAATAATGCGGTTTACCGTTTTTTCCCGAAAGGCAGCCACTGCTGCAGCCACCGCCAGGTAGGTCTTACCTGTACCGGCAGGCCCCACACCAATGGTAACTGTATTCTTCATGATTGCTTTCATATAGTGCTGTTGACCAACAGTTTTTGCCTTAATAGGTTTTCCCTTTGCGGTAATACAGACAACATCCTTGGTCATCTGCGCTACCTGGTGATCATTCCCCTCGCTGACCAGTGTGATCAGATACCGAACCCGCTGCTCGTCAATCACCTCGCCCTTGGATGCCAGTGCAAGCAGTCCTTCCAGTGTACGTACTGCCTTATCCACCATTTCCTCGTCACCAGAAACCCGCAGATCTGTTCCCCGGTTGACAACATGGACATTCAGCGCATCCTCAATTCGTTTTAAATTTTCATCGAAGGAACCGAAGACCGCAATCAAATCCTCTACACGCTCCGCATTTACAAAACGCTCAATCAATTTTCCCATTGGTATCTCCAATCTGAATTTCCTGCACCTTTCCGATCATTTCTCTGCAAACATAACTTGCATGCAACAGGAAAGTCCCCTCTTGCGCATGTACTTCTTCTGCTTTTTTTACAAATTCGCCGGCAATCATCTGCTGTGCCATATAGTTATCGGCACGCAATGATAACACCGCCTCAGCTTCCTCTTGGGTAAGGGAGTAACGCTCGGTATCATAAGCATAATAGGTTTCAACGCAAATAGCAATAGGCAACGCAAAGTCACCCGGCAGGTTGATATAATACTCCTTGTACATTCTACCACAAGTACCATCTGAAATTCCACTATCTTTCCATAAATTTATTCGTTTTTTTTGATAGAGCAAGCTAATTTTTCTTCCTATTTGTTTTTCCGCACGTTTTTTCTCATATTTGGAAGGCGTGATCCCTCTCAAAATTCGTCTCGTCTCTGCGTAAATCTCTCCCCTTGCACGGGTAGCAGACACAGCAATCCCACAGTCGGTATAGCCGGATATCAAGAGCTGCCCCGCTTTCACCGTTTGTCCCGGTTGGAACTTTGCTGTCCCCTCTTCCACAGTTCCTGATAGGATGTACCCATCCAAGGAAGCAACTATGTTCCCTGGCGTATTCGTCTGCCCCTCATCCACAGATTCCATTCTCTCACGCACAGAAATCACTGCAGTACATCCTGTAGTATTGATCCCTGCCCAGCGCAGCTGTGGAATCTGCTCCAACAAGTCATTTTTTACTTTCTCACTTCTTATCTCCCTTCGGGATGCACCAAAATAGATCCCCGCCTTTTCCGCCGCCTCTAAAATTCTGCGGGTAGCTACCACGTTGTTTCCCTCCACCTGCACAAACATCACTCTCGATGGAAGCGAACAGGCTATAAGTACAATTGCACACCATCCGGCGAGAAAAACCGGGCGCCTGATCGCAGACCGCCAGAACCAAAACATGCCGGTTTTTCTTTTTATTTTAACAGATGCTCCTTTTTTCTCACAAATCTGCTTAATCTTCTTATATTCTATTCCGCGAATCCTGCATACGAATGTCAAGTCATCTTTTTTCAGTAAATGATAGATATCCACGCCCGAAGCATGCAGTGCATTCCATATTATTTCTGAATCGACACAGGTTAGCTCTATATCCAGCATACCACCCTCACGCCCTCGAATACTCATCTTTCTCCCCTCCGATGCAGAGAAACACTAGCGATTTTTCCGCATATAACCAGCTGTTCTTTTGTCATTTTAAGAACCTGCAGGTTGCTTCCACAAATACAGATATGACCAAACTTTATGTTTACCTGAATTTTCTCGCGGCAGTATGCCTTGATTCCAATGTGATTTTCTACCAATACCCGGCGGTCTGATGCCAATTCAATGATCGGTAATTTCAGCATTTCCTCTGCAGAGGAATCCGGCTGTTCTTTCATGCGCTGAAAAAATTTTCCACTTCTGTCCATTTGGCACCTCCTTTTGACTTATTCTATGAATGTAACCAGATATCTTTGCATAGATTTTTCCGAGGTGAGTGTATGAAACGCAGACAAGTACTTCAAGGAATTGTGGCATCCTGTGCCATGTTGGTGCTGATTCTGGACGGACAAACCGCATTACAGGGTGCTTCCCAAGGAATTGAACTTTGCCTTAAGGCCGTCATTCCATCCTTGTTCCCCTTTTTTGTCCTTTCCACACTCATAACAAACTCCCTCTATGGGAGTTCCTTATATTTTTTGCGTCCTATCACCAAATTGTGTCAAATTCCCTCGGGTGCAGAATGCCTTTTAATACCGGCATTTCTTGGAGGGTATCCAGCAGGTGCACAAAGTATCTATACCGCCTACCAGTCAGAGAACTTATCCCGACAGAATGCCATACGTATGCTTGCTTTTTGCAATAATGCAGGTCCAGCTTTCCTGTTCGGAATGGTTTCCCACCTATTTCCAAGTCAATGGTATGTATGGGTATTGTGGCTTATCCATATTTTGAGTGCAATATTAACCGCCCTCACTATCCCCGCATCTGGAAACAAATCGGTTTCCATCTCCTCTTCGGGAGAAATCAGCGTATCTCAGGCATTGTCTGGCGCGCTGCGCACCACGGCATTGGTATCCGGCTGGGTGATCCTTTTTCGAATTTTTATCGCTATTATAAATCGATGGCTACTCTGGATCTTCCCATTGGAAGTGCGGGTTATTTTCATAGGTCTGATGGAGCTTGCCAATGGATGTACAGAGCTTTGTTCCATAAACAACATAAATCTCCGTTTTTTAATATGCTCAGGAATTCTCTCCTTCGGGGGCGGATGTGTCATCATGCAGACCATGTCAGCGATACATGATCTCCCCGTTCAAAGTTACCTATTAGGAAAATACAAGCAAACAATCTTCAGTCTGATCTTGAGCACTGCATTTCTGTCGCGACAGTTGATCCCGGTTGTTTTGCTGCTTACAGGTATCTTTTTACTGCAAAAATGCAAAAATAAAAGTAGATTTCATCGTATCCTTCATGTATAATGAAAAGCACCTAGAAAATGGAGGAGAACCCATGCTGTTTCGAAAGAAAATGGAACGCGCCTGTTACTATTGCCGATACGGTGCAAAACTGGAGGATGGAAATATCCTCTGCGCAAAAAAAGGTATCCGTCAGCCCGATAACAAGTGTTGGCGCTTTCGCTACGATCCCTGCAAACGCATTCCCTGCAAGAGCAAGGCTTTGGACTTTTCCAAATATGACAATGAGGATTTTTCTTTATAAAAAATACGCTGCGAAATTTTTCGCAGCGTATTTTTTATTGAATCATTGCAAGGAACTCGTCCTCACTTAAAATGGGAATCCCCAATTCTCTTGCTTTGCGCTCCTTTGAGCCGGCATTTTCGCCAACTACAACATAGCTTGTCTTTTTCGATACAGAACCGGCAGCTTTTCCGCCGAACAGTTCGATTTTTTCTGTGGCTTCCTCTCTGGTAAACTTACTGAGAGCACCCGTCAGAACAAAAGTTTTGCCTGCAAACC
>ERZ1032130.98-NODE-98-length-27014-cov-12.724916_pt1 | contig 27014 bp, 23 predicted proteins | sample MGYA00517879_ERZ1032130 | MGnify/ENA primary metagenome ERZ1032130 (study PRJEB33719, sample SAMN04262597) | wastewater metagenome | biome: rural village; feature: animal feces; material: feces | host: Bos taurus | place: El Salvador | collected 2012-01-31 ...
TTGCACCGGGATGGTCGCCCATCTTGGTGTGGTCGCCGGTCAGGCACAGGATGTTCTCGATGCCCATGGAAGCGGCGCCCAGCAGGTCGGACTGCAGTGCGATACGGTTGCGGTCGCGGCAGGTAGCCTGGTAGATGGGGGTCAGGCCCGCGTTCTTCAGAGCGGCGCAGGTAGCCAGGGTGGAGGTGCGCATGACGGAGGACTGGTTATCGGTAACGTTCACAGCGGTGATGCCGCTGAGGTAAGTCTTGGCTTCTTCCACCAGATGGCCCAGGTGGATACCCTTGGGAGGGCCAACTTCTGCGGTAACAACAAATTCACCGTTATCAAACAATTCGGTAATTCTCATTATCCATTACTCCTCTATGATAAATTATTTGGAAACTTCTTCGTCGGTTGCATAGTTGCGAACCTGAACGGGGCACTTCAGCACATCCAGACGGCCGATGGCCTTCAGACGCTGATAAATACGCTCCCAGCCGCAATCCATGTTGGGATCGACCTCGCACTTGCCCTTCTTGGCGCCGCCGCACTGGCCGTTGACCAAGCTCTTGGAGCAGGCGGTGATGGGGCAGATGCCGCCGGTGAGGTTCAGGTAGCACTCGCCGCACTGCTTGCAGTCGTGCTCCAGAGGAGTCACGCCCTGGAAGCCGGGCAGAGCGTAGGTGTCGCAGCAGGCGATGACCTTTTTGTTTTCCAAATATTCGGCCACGGTCTGCACGCCAACGCCGCAGGAGAAGACCAGCACGGTATCGGCGGCTTCGATCTCAGCGGTGTGGTAGCCCAGACGCAGCTTCAGATTGTCGGGATTGCAGATGTAGTCGGTGGTGAAGGTACCGGTGACCTTACCGGCCTCCATCAGTTCCTTCTTCAGTTCTTCCACCTCATGCTCGGGGAAACGGATCTCCTTGCAGCCGTGGCAGATCAGAAGGAAGACCTTACCCTCAGCCAGAGACAGAACGGTGTCTTTATTCTTCAGTTCGGTAATCAGCATCTTACTTCATCCCCCTTACAGCGTTCTTGCCCATCTTGATCATGCTGACCAGAGGCAGCTTGGAAGAACAGATGGTCTCGCAGCAGCGGCATTCCATGCAGTCCATAATGTTGCGTTCCTTCAGGGCCTGGGGGTCCATCACCAGCTTGGCGAAGTACAGGGGCTGCAGGCTCATGGGGCACACATCCACGCAGCGGCCGCACTTGATGCATTCCTGAGGCTCGGTGTGGTCGGTATCCACGGCAATGATGCCGTTGGAGCCCTTCATGATGGGGAAGGAAACGTTCTGCTGAACGAAGCCCATCATGGGACCGCCGGCCTTGACGGTGACGTCGCCGGGCAGGATGCCGCCGCAGGCATTCACCAGGTCTTCGGCGCAGGTACCGATCTTCACAATGAAGTTGCCGGGGTTGGGGATGTAGGGACCGGTGACGGTGGTGACACGCTCGATAAGGGGCATACCGGTCTGGATGGCATCGGAGATGGCCTTCACAGTGGAAACGTTGCAGACCACAGCGCCTACGTCAGCAGGCAGCTTGCCGCTGGGAACAAAGCGGTCCAGAACGCGCTTGATGAGCATTTTTTCGCCGCCCTGGGGGTACTTCGTCTTGGCAACGCAGACCTCCATGCCCTCGATGTCAGCAACCTTCTGCTGCATCAGCTCGATGGCATCGGGCTTGTTGTCCTCGATGACGATAACGCCTCTGGGAGCGGCAACGGTCTTCATGACAGCCTTCAGACCGTAGATGATCTCGTCGGCATACTCCAGCAGCACGCGATGGTCAGCGGTCAGCATGGGCTCACACTCACAGGCGTTGACCAGAACGGCATCGATGGGCTTGCCGGGCTTCAGCTTGACGTAGGTGGGGAAGCCTGCGCCGCCCATGCCAACGATACCGGCTTCCTTGACGATCTCGATGATCTCGTCGGCAGTCAGCTCGTCCAGGGGCTTGTTGGGCTTCACAGATTCATGGAGGGTGCCCAGACCGTCAGACTCGATGACAATGGCGGGGCACATGCCGCGGTTGGCGTGGGGACGGTCCTCAATGGACACAACGGTACCGCTGACGCTGGAATGGACGGGAGCGGAGATGAAACCGGCAGCCTCTGCGATCTTCTGGCCCACCTTCACGGTGTCGCCAACCTGGACGCAGGCATTGGCGGGAGCGCCAAGGTGCATGGACAGGGGGAAGACGGCGGTCTTGGGCTCGGGGAACCGGACCAGAGCCTTGTGCTCGCTGGGTTCCTTGCCCTCAACGGGATGGATACCGCCGTAGTAGCCGGCGAAGCGGCTCTCGCGGATGGACTTGACGTAGTCGTTGATGACCTTGAAGTTGACCTTGGAGTAGTCGCGCAGCTGGACGGGCTGGGAAGTCAGCTCTTCCAGACGGCCCTGCTTGGCAAGGCGCTGCTGGATCTTCTCCCAGGCGCAGTCCTTATCGGGGCTGACCTCGCACTTGCCGTTCTTGGCACCGCCGCACTGACCGTTGATCAGGCTCTTGGAGCAGTCCACGATGGGGCAGATGCCGCCGGTGATGTTCAGATAGCACTGGGCACAGGCATCGCAGGCCTTCTTGGTCAGGGCCATGCCGTGATGGCCGGTGTAGTTCAGGGAGTTGCTTGCGGCAACCACGGGAACGTCCACCATGTCAGCAACGGTCTGGATACCCAGGCCGCAGGAGATGACCACGATGTTTTCGGTGCCCTCGGGAACCAGATCTTCCATCTTCTTCAGAGTCTGGGTCTTGTTGCAGAGGAAATCCACCTTGGCGCAGCCGGTGATGGTCTTGCCCTGCTGGGCGGCGATTTCTTTGAACGTATCGCAATCAGGCTCGTTGACGGTTTCAAATTCCTTGAAACACTTGTTGCAGGCAATGACGAACAGATTGTCCATGCCGGCCATAGCGGCGGCCAGCTCATCTGCTGCCTTCAACTTATACTTGGTATAGTTTTCCAATTGCTCACCTTCCTTACAGATTTGTGAAGCTTATGCCAGTCTGCCCCCGGGCAGACTGCCTAAGTTTGAATTGGTGCGTGTGTATCGATATAACACACAACCAGTATAACACACATTGTTTGTATAGGCTAGTCCAAAGTTGCCTAAATTTGTTTATTTTTGCAGGAAAAGAACCGGCACGCCTGTTGGCGTGCCGGTGAATGGGAGGTGTTTGGATAAATCGCAATTGATCACGCTGTATCAAACAACGTATGTCATTGCGAGCCACTGTGCCGCAGCACGTACAGAGCGCAACCGCTGAAGGCGGCTCTTAGCGCGTCGTAGTGCGCACACTGGCGTGGCAATCCCCTGCAAGTTTCTAGATAGTATCGTTTTTAATTCCTGCGCAGACCTTTGGAGGGGATTGCACCACAGGCATTCCCTTCGGTCCCACGTCGGGCTTCGCCCTCCTCGCAATGACATCTATATTTCGACACATCGACAAATGCCATTTAACAGATCATTTCCGGTATTCCTTACTGTGGGAGAAGCCCCGGCCCCAGACTTCCGTGACGCGGCTGACGATCATGAAGCACTCGGGATCAATTTCCCGGGCCAGACGTTCCAGCTTGGGCATTTCGTGGTTGGATACCACGCTGAGGATTACTTCCGTGGGGGTATGGAGGTAGCCGCCCTCGCCGTGGAGGATGGTAACACCCCGGTCTACCTGGGAGAGAATGGCAATGCGCAGGTCATCGGCCTTGCTGCTGACGATTTTGACCTCTGTACGGCTGGTGCCCATCAGCAGGACTTTGTTCAGGGCAAAGGAAATCACCATGAGCAGCAGAACACCGTAGAGCAGGTCCTCGGCAGGATGGAAGGTCATCTGAGACAGCATGATACAGAAATCGAAGGTCCACAGGCTGACAGTCACAGGGATATTCAGCAGCTTTTTCAGCACCAGCGGGGGGATATCCATGCCGCCGGTGGAGGCGCCGCCCCGGATCACCATACCCAGAGAACAGCCCAGTCCCAGACCGGCGTAGAGGGTATTCAGCAGCAGATTCTGGGTGATCCGGACATCTCCCAGGGTAGTGTTCAGGATCTCCAGGGCAATGGGGTAGAACAGGGAGGAGAACACTGTAGTCAGGGCAAACTGGCGGCCGAGAAGGCACCAGCCGAGAACCAGCATGGCGATGTTGAAAACAAAAATGAAGCCGGAAATGGGGATGCCGGTCAGATGGTTGACGGTCATGGCCAGACCTGTGGTGCCGCAGCTGATGAGACCTGCCGGCAGCAAAAACAGCTTCACCGTAAATGTATAAAGGATATTGCCCACCAAAACCAGCAGCAGCGACAGCAGCCGCTGTCTGTGGAGCTCTTTTCTTGCCATGGAAAAACCGTCCTTTCGTTGCAACAAAAAACACGCCTGCCGAGAATTTTCCCTAACAGACGTGGATCGAGGCGTTGCGCCTATTACTTTTTTATTATACCCCGAAATTTCAACAGCGTCAAGGGTAAAATGGGGGGATTTTTTGTAGAATGAGAGTATTGCAATATTACGGTTTTTCTGTATAATTAGGAACGGAAAGTTAATATATCAAGGAGAAAATATGAGTACAGCTACATTAAAAGAAAACAAAATGGGTGTTATGCCGGTGGGCAGGCTGCTGGTGAATATGGCGCTGCCCATGATTATGTCCATGCTGGTGCAGGCACTGTACAACGTGGTGGACAGCATCTACGTTTCTCAGATTTCTGAGAGTGCCGTCACGGCACTGTCTCTGGCCTTCCCGGTGCAGAATCTGCAGATCGGCTTTGCCGTGGGCATCGGCGTGGGTGTCAATTCCCTGCTGAGCAAAAGCCTTGGCGAACGGAACCAGGAGGCAGCCAACCATACTGCCGGCAACGGCATGGTGCTGATGGTCATTGTGACTGTGGCTTTCATGATCTTCGGCATGTTCGGCGTGCGGCCCTATTTTGAGATGCAGTCCAACGTTGCAGAGACTGTGGAAGGCGGCATTGCCTATACCCGCATCTGCTGTCTGCTGAGTCTGGGCTCTTTTATGCAGATCCTGAGCGAGCGTCTGCTGCAGTCCACCGGACGTACCGTCCATTCCATGATTACCCAGGCTACGGGTGCTATCATCAACATCCTTCTGGACCCTGTCTTTATTTTCGGCTGGTTCGGACTGCCTGCCATGGGCATTGCCGGCGCCGCCTGGGCGACTGTCATTGGCCAGTGGATTGCTGCTGTGCTGGGTTATTTCCTGAACGACAGGCTCAATCCCGAGGTGCAGTACGGTGTCCGCTATCTGAAGCTGAACGGCCAGATCGTCAAGCAGATCCTCACCGTGGGGATCCCCTCCGTCATCATGAACGGCATCGGCTCGGTCATGAACTTCGGTATGAACCAGATCCTTCAGGGCTTCACCGAGACTGCTACCAGCGTCTTCGGCATCTACTTCAAGCTCCAGAGCTTCTTCTTTATGCCTCTGTTCGGCATCAACGGTGCCACCATTTCCATCATTGCCTTCAACTACGGTGCCCGGAAACCCGAGCGTATCGTCAAAATCCTGAAGCTGGCCTGCGGTGCCGCTCTGGTGCTGATGCTGTGCGGCTTTGCCTGCTTCCAGCTGATTCCGGATGCGCTGCTGGGTATGTTCAACCCCAGCGACACCTTCCTGGAGATCGGACGGGCCGCGCTGCGGACCATCAGCTGGAGCTTCCCCATCGCAGCGGTCTGCATTTCTCTGGGTGCCAGCTTCCAGGCTCTGGGCAACGGCATGTATGCAACCATTACATCCCTGTGCCGCCAGATGTTCGTACTGCTGCCCGCAGCCTACCTGCTGAGCCTCAGCGGCAGCGTGAATCTGGTGTGGCTGTCTTATCCCATTGCAGAGGTGGTCAGCGGCGCGGTAACCGCTTTCTTCTTCGGTAAGATCTACCGCCAGAAGATCAAGCCCTTGTTTGAAAATTAACCGTTCATAAATGGGCATTTGCCAATGTGTCGAAATATAGATGTCATTGCGAGCCAGTGCTCACACTGGCGTGGCAATCCCCTCCAAATGTCCCCGTAGCATGAAAAAACGATACATTCCGAAATCTTGTAGGGGATTGCACCACAGGCATTCCCTTCGGTCCCACGTCGGGCTTCGCCCTCCTCGCAATGACATGCGTTGTTCGATACACATCGATAAATTACGATTTACGCCATCCGGGCAGGGAGTACTCCCTGTCCGGATCGTTTTGTTCACATTTCGTCTATTTACTTTTGAGGCGATCAATGGTATAATTTACGGAAGAATCTGAAAAAAGGAGGAGAGAATGTGCGCCGTTATCTGGAAGAATTGAAGGATTTTACAAAAAAAGGCGACATGATCCTGCTGATCCTGTGTCTGATCGTGGCCTGCATTGGTGTTGTCTGCATTGCCAGCGCTACCACGGCGGCGAAATTTGAAGGCAATTTCCGCTATATCGCGCTGCAGCTGGTGGCAATCGGCATGGGCGTGGTGGCATATATTCTGATCTCCTGCGTGGACCTGGACATGCTGTCGGAGCACCGGTGGCTGCTGGTAGCCTTTAACTGCGTGCTGCTTCTGATGCTGATCCCCTTCGGTGATGACCACGGTTCCGGCAACCGAAGCTGGCTGAACATCCCCCTGCTGCCCTTTAACATCCAGCCTGCGGAGATCTGCAAAATTACTTACGTTATCATCATGGCTTCGGTCATGTCGTCCCATCAGAACCGTATTTCCCATCCGATGTCTGTCATTCACATGGGTATGCATCTGCTGGCACTGGTTGGCCTGAATCTGGCGCTGTCTTCTGACATGGGCGTTTCCCTGATCTTCGTGTTCATCTTTATCGGCATGACCTTTGCAGGCGGTGTCAGCCTGTGGTGGTTCGCGGCGGCCATCGGCTGCATTGCGGCGGCTTTCCCCATCCTGTGGAATTTTCTGGACGGCTATCAGCGAAACCGTATCCTGATCCTGTTTGATCCCAGTCTGGATGCCTCCGGCACCAACGAACGCTACCACTCTATCATCAATCTGCGTTCTCTGACCGGCGGCGGTCTGACAGGCCAGGGCCTGTTCAATGGCAACCGTACCCAGGCGGGTGCCCTGTATGCCCAGCATACGGACTACATCTTCTCCTCCATTGGTGAGGAACTGGGCTTCTTCGGCTGTGTGGGCATTATGCTGCTGGAACTGGCTATCATTGCCCGGTGCTTCTATGTGGGCGTGCGGTGTCAGGACTACATGCGCCGTCTGGTGTGCTTCGGTGCAGGCTCTGCACTGATGTTCCAGGTCATGATCAATGTGGGCATGTGCATCGGTGTTATGCCCGTTATCGGCCTGACGCTGCCTCTGATCAGCTACGGCGCGTCCTCCGTCGTTACCATTTTTGCCATGCTGGGACTGGTTTCCGGTGCCCATGCAAGGCCATCGTCCCAAAGCCACGAACGATATGTACAACCCTTCCGGGGATAATCAAAGACCCAGCCGCTTGAAGCGGCTGGGTCTTTGTGGTTATGCGGCGTTGGGGAGGGTTTCTGCGGTGGTAGCGGGGGCTTCGGTTTCCAGAAGCTGGGGGTTATGGGCCAGGTTATAGTAGTATTCTTCCCGGTCGATCTTGGCCTGGGACAGGTAATCCTGGATCTCGGTGAGGCCTTCGCCGACGATGCCCATGGTGCGGTTATAGGACTTTTCGGCAGGGCCGATGGTGTTGTCGTTGAGGCCCAGGGTTTCCCGCCAGGTGTCCCGGGTGCTGTCGGCCAGAGGCAGGATATTGTATTCCTTGACACCGTCGGTGGTGTGCATATTCACCCAGGTGGGGATGATGTCAGTGGAGGAAACGTAGACCTTACCGTCGGAATACTTCTCGAAGGTGACGCTCAGCAGAACGCCGTCCTCGGTGTAGCCTGCGGGGAAGAGGTTGCTGTAGCCGGTGCGCTGGTTGGACACGGCGTTGCCCAGAGAGTACATGCAGATGGTCTTGTGGTCGGGGTCAACGGTGCTTTCCACCAGGCGAATAGGCTGGACAACATGGGGATGGCCGCCCACGATGACATCGAAGCCCATGTCGCACAGGCGCTGGGCGATCTTGTTCTGGGTGCCGTTTTCCTTGGTCTGGTATTCCACGCCCCAGTGGATGAACATCATGGTGGCTTCGGCACCCTCTGCCTTCATTTTTTCCATGATGGCCTCTACCTCGGTGTAGAGCTTTTCCAGATTGTTGTTCATGAAGAAATTGACGGTGCCTACGTCCTTAATGGGCATCAGGCCGTTGAGGGAGAAGTTGGTGCCGTCGTGGCTGTAGGCGTAGGTGTAGCAGACCATGCCGACTTTGATGCCGTTGATATCCACGATGGAATACTTGGGCTCCTCGTCATTAAGCTGGGTGCCCAACGTGCCGAGGCCGGCTTCCCGGACAACCTCAACGGTGCGGACGATGCCGTCGGCACGGGTATCGGCGGCGTGGTTGTTGGCGGTCATCAGCATGTCGTAGCCAGCTTCCCTGACATCGGCGGCCAGGGGATCGGGGCAGTTAAACTCGGGGTTGCCCTGATATTTGTAGTTGTCGCCGCCGAAGGTGGTCTCCAGGTTTGCCATGGAGTAGTCGAAGGTATTCAGGGTGTCCGTCAGGTAGCGGAAGATGGAACCGAAATTATAGCTTCCGTCGCTCTGGCGGCAGGTATCGAAGACGGGCTTATGCATCAGCAGGTCGCCCTGGGCGCTGATGGTGGCGGTGGCGATGACCCGCTCCGGCTCCGGGGGAGGCTCGGTAGTGGGGGGGACGGTGGTTTCTGTGGTGGGAGCGGCTTCCTCTGTGGGCAGAGCCACGGTATTGGTGGGTACGGTGGGGGCTTCCTTGTTGACCAGATCGATGCACAGCCAGACCACATAGCCGGTGGCGGCGATGATGGCGAGAATCAGCAAAATGGCAACAAAGGTGCCCAATCCGCCCATACGGCGGGGATTACGGGACATAGGGTTTCCTCCTTTTTGTTGTATCTGACCTTGGCCCCCTCTCTGAGGGGGTGGTGCTCCGCGCAGCGAATTACCAAATTCTAATGATTGCCAGTGGCAATCATACCATAATATATGGCACGGCGCTGGCCGTGACTGGGGGAGTGTACGCCTACGGGAGGTCACTCCCTTCGTCAGCCCTTCGGGCTGCCACCTCCCTCAAAGAGGGAGGCAAGAAAATTAGGTATCTGTAAGGTAATGGACGGAATGAATGGTTTTCCCTCCGCTGGTGTAGATTCTGGGAACGCGGCGGCTGATGCCGCAGACAAATTCGTAGTTGAAGCTGTCAGCCACGGCAGAGATTTCCTCCATGGAGATGGATTCTTCGCCGTCGGTGCCTACCAGGGTCACCCGGTCGCCGGGGGTGACATCGGGGATGCCGGTAACATCCACCATCAGCTGGTCCATGCAGATGCGGCCCAGGATGGGGGCTTTTCTGCCGCGGATCAGGACATGGAACTTCCCGGAGAGGCTTCGGCGGTAGCCGTCGGCGTAGCCTACGGGGACGGTGGCGACTACGGTTTCTCTGGTCGTCACATAGGTGCCGCCGTAGCTGATTTCCCGGCCTGCCGGTAAGGTTTTTACATGGGTCACCCGGCTGAGCCACTGCAGGGCGGGGCGAAGGGAAAGCAGATCGGGGTCCACTTCTGCGCTGGGGTACATGCCGTAAAGGACAATGCCTGCCCGGACCATACCGTAGTGGCGGTCAAAATTCATCAGGCCGGCGGAATTGTTCATGTGGCGGATGGGAAGTTTTACGCCCCGCTGCTCCAGCATGGCGCAGAAACGGTCGAAGCGTTCCCGCTGCTGCCGGGAGCGGCTTAGGTCTTCGCAGTCGGCGGTGGCAAAATGGGAGAAAATGCCCTCCGGCTCCAGACCGGGGAGGGCGGCGATGGCGGCGCAGATGTCGGCGTCGGCTTCGGTGGCCTGAAAGCCGATCCGGCTCATGCCGGTATCCACGGCAAAGTGGAACCGGGCCAGCTTGCCTACCTTCAAAGCGGCTTCGGACAGGGAAACGGCATCATCGTAGCGGTAGATGGTGGGACGGATATTCTCCTGCACGGCTGTGGCAAAGGCGCTGACGGGGGTGTGGCCCAGAATCAGGATGGGGGTGGTGAGCCCTGCCTGCCGCAGTTCCATGGCTTCCAGCATGGAGCTGACACCAAAAAAGGCGCATTTGCTCTGCAAAAACCGGGCTACCTGAATGGCACCGTGGCCGTAGGCATCTGCCTTCACCACTGCCATTACCGGCACCTGGACCTTTTCCTGAATGGCATCAAAATTGGCCGAAATGGCATCCAGGTCGATTTTGACCCGGGTACTGTCAAAATTCACGCAAATCATTCCTCGCAAGTTACAATTATAGCCATTCTACCACAGAAAAAACCAAAAGTAAACAAGCAGTTGCCTTGCAGTTTGGGGTTTGGGGTGGTAAGATGGAGAAAAAATAAGCCCTCCCCTTTGGGGAAGGTGCCCCGAAGGGGAAGGCTTTGGGCGCTTCCGCGCCAGAAACAGGAGGTTCTCTATGTCCAGACCGAACAATTATTTGATTCAGGCACAGCAGGCCAAGGATCGGTTTCTGACCTATGACCAGGAAGGGCTGATTGCCAAACTGGGACTTGCTTTTGATGATGACTATCTTTATGTGCCCATGCTGGGGCAACGGTACCGGCTTGCACGGAAAAACGGCGATCTGGAGCGGCAGGTGGGGGAAAGCTGGGCGGATGCCAACAGCTTTGGGGAAGTGATGACTCTGCTGGATCTGGTCTGCGACAGCCGGGAGGACCGTTTTCTGGCAGGGCGGTGGAAGAATATGAGTGCCTTTGGACTGATGTTCCATCAAAATCTGCTGGAAGGGGTCCGGGACCCCTGGGCGGAACGGTTTGAACAGGACCCGGAGGGGTTCCGGCGGGCCTGCACCGCTCTGAAAGGACGGGCGCTGGACATCGGGGACATTGCCTACGCCATTGAGGTCTTTGATGGTTTGGAACTGGTGCTGCAGCTGTGGTTCGGGGATGAAGAATTTCCCGCCAGTTTACGGTTTTTGTGGGACGAGAATGCCCTGATGTATATCAAATACGAGACGATGTATTATGCGAAGGGATTGCTGCTGGAGCGGATCGCGGAATTGATGTAAACAAGGTATAAGCGAATGCAGGGCGGGATCAGTGACCCCGCCCTACGGTAGATGGTGTGTATATAGTGATAAAACGCCCACCTCGGGGTTGAGGTGGGCGTTATTTTGCGGGTTAGCCGTTTCGGACTTCCATGAAGAGGCCTTCCACATAGCGGGAGATTTCTTCCGGCAGGTAGGCGTAGCTGGAGCCATTGGCGAGGATCTCGTCGCTGGGGTAGGACACGGGGCTTTCGATGGCCTCCGGGTCCATGTAATCCTTGGCGGCGGAGATGGGGGTGGAGTAGCAGATCCAGTCCATGTTGGCACCGGCGATTTCGGGGTCGCAGAGGAAGTTGATGAAGGTTTCTGCGGCTTCCTTCTCCTTGGCGCAGGTGGGGATGCACATAGCATCGATGAACAGGTTGAAGCCCTGATCCTCCGGCAGGAAGAAGGCCAGATTCTCGTTCTCGTCCATCATGGTCAGGCAGTCGCCGGCATAGTAGGGCGCGATCCAAGCTTCCTCGTTCTGCATGGTGGCGAAAATCTCGTCCATGACGTACTGCTGCAGCACAGGCTTCTGCTGCTTCAGCTTCTCTGCTGCGGCCACCAGCTCGGTTTTGTCCGTGGTGTTCACGTCATAACCCAGCAGGTACTGGGCCACGCCGAAGGCATCCCGGGAGTTGCCGAACATCAGGATCTTGCCGGCGTACTTTTCATTCCACAGCAGCTCCCAGCCGGTGACATCGGCTTCATCTACATACTTGGTGTTGTAGAGAATGCCCACGGTGCCCCATGTGTAGGGGACGGAATAGGTGTTATTCGGGTCGTAGGCGGTATTTTTGAAGCTTTCGTCGATATACTGGTAGTTGGGGATGTTGTCGAAGTTCAGAGGCAGCAGCATGTCCTCCTCGATAAGGCGGGCGATCATGTAGTCCGAGGGGATGATGACATCCACGGTAATGCCGCCGTTGGCAAGCTTACTGTACATGATCTCATTGGAATCGTAGGTGGAATAGTTGACCTTGATGTTGGGATAGCGCTTTTCAAATTCCGCGATGACTTCCATGGAGTCGTCACTGCCGTCGGCAATATACTGGCCCCAGTTGTAGACGTTCAGAGTTACCTGATCCTGGGTGTGGGGGGCGATGAAAATATAGCCGAAGCCCAGCAGGAGAAGAAGGGAGCACAGACCGGCACAGGCCCGCTTGAAGGTCTGCATGGCCTTGGAATCGGTCTTGCTGCGGCGCTGACCCTTGGTGCGGTCGCTGCGCAGCTGCATCAGGTTCATGGTCAGCATCAGAATAAAGATCAGGCCGAACAGCAGGGTGAACATGGCGTAGATCTTGGGCTGGATGGGCTTCTTGGTGTAGGAGTAGATCTCCACAGGCAGGGTCACAAAGTCCAGACCGCTGACAAAGTAGCTGATGACAAAGTCGTCCAGGCTCATGGTGAAGGCCATGATGGCACCGGCCACAATGCCGGGCATGATCTCATGCAGCGTCACCTTGAAGAAGGCCTGCAGCGGGGTGCAGCCTAAGTCCATGGCGGCGTTGGTCAGAGAAGCATCCATCTGCTGCAATTTCGGCATCACGTTCAAAATGACGTAGGGCAGATTGAAGGTGATATGGGCGATCAGCAGCGTCGAGAAGGTCAGCGCATCCCGCTGGCCCAGCATTTTGGAGCCAACGAAGACAAACAGCAGGGAAAGGGAGACACCGGTGACGATGTCGGGGTTGGTCATGGGAATGTTGGTCAGGCTCATGACCACCTTGCGCATTCTGGGTTTCAGATTGTGTATGCCCACAGCGGCCACGGTGCCGAAGGTAGTGGCAACGGCGGTGGACAGCACGCTGATCACCAGAGAATTGCGCAGCAGGTTCAGAAGATGTTCATCCTGGAACAGCTCCACATAGCGGTGGAGGGTGAAGCCCTCGAAATTGGTGATGTCCTTGCCGGTATTGAAGGAGGCTACCACCAGAACAGCCATGGGGATGTACAGGAAAATGAACATCAGAATGGTGAGAAAACGGTTTGTCTTCTTCATGCGATGACACCGCCTTCCTCGTCAGCGCCGAAGCGGTTCATAATGCCGGTACAGACGAACACCAGCAGCATCAGCACAAGGCTGAGGGCAGCGCCCAGGTTGGGATTGTTGCCCTGCTTGAACTGGCGCTCGATGACGTCACCGATCAGGACTGTGTCGGTGCCGCCCAGCTTCTGGGAAATGTAGAAGGTGGATACGGCAGGCACGAAGACCATGGTGATGCCGGAGAGAATGCCGGGGACGGACAGGGGCAGCACCACCTTCCGGAAAACCTGCACGCTGTTGCAGCCCAGATCCTCGGCGGCCTCGATGAGCCGGTTGTCGATCTTGACAATGGTAGAGTACAGGGGCAGGATCATGTAGGGCAGGTAGTTATAGACCATACCCAGGATCACAGCACCGGGGGTTCGGATCATCTGTTTTCTGCCGATGCCGATAAACTCCAGAAAATCGTTGAGGATGCCGGTATCCTGCAGCAGGCCAACCCAGGCAAGGGTGCGCAGCAGGAAGCTCATGCACATGGGCAGCATCACCAGCATGTAGAGCATTTTCTGGGTCATAGGCTTGCAGTGGGCAATGTAGTAAGCCACCGGGTAACCCAGCAGCAGGCAGATGAAGGCGGAGATCAGGGAGTACAGGATGGACTCCCACAGCACGCCCCAATACTGATTCAAAGACTGGATGTTGTGGAAGGTAAATTCTCCCGTGGCGGGGTCCGTCAGGGCATAGTAACCCACAACGCCCAGAGGGATCAGGGTGAAGACGATCATCCAGAGGATGTAGGGGGTGCTGAGCAGAACGGAATTATTCTTCTTCATCTTCGGCATCCTCCGTCAGCTCATCGTACTCGGCAGAGTAGGAGCTGTAGTCGCCAAAGAGTCCGGAATACTCGCTCTTATGCATGATGTGAATGTCTTCGGGATTCAGCAGGATGCCAATGGTGGAGCCTACTGCATGGAAATCCGTGGTCTGGATCAGCCACTTGAAGCCATGGAAGTCTACGATAATATCGTAGTTGAGGCCCTTGAAGGTGATGGATGTGACGGTGCCGGTAAGGTGGCCCTTTTCCGGCGCTACGATGTCAATGTCCTCGGGGCGGATGACCACGTCTACGGGCTCATTGGGCTCGAAGCCTGCGTCCACGCACTGGAACACCCGGCCAAAGAATTTGACACGGTAGTCGGACAGCATAACGCCGTCCAGAATGTTACTCTCACCGATAAAGTCCGCAACAAAGGCGTTTTTCGGCTCGTTATAGATATCCTCGGGTCTGCCGATCTGCTGGATACGGCCCTTGTCCATGACCACCACGGTATCGGACATGGACAGTGCCTCTTCCTGATCGTGGGTGACGTAGATGAAGGTGATGCCGGTGGAGCGCTGGATGCGCTTGAGTTCGTTCTGCATATCCTTGCGCAGACGCAGGTCCAGTGCTGCCAGAGGTTCGTCCAGAAGCAGGACCTTGGGCTGGTTGACCAGGGCCCGGGCAATGGCAACACGCTGCTGCTGGCCGCCGGAAAGGTTGTCGATGCGGCGGTTCTCGTAGCCCTTCAGGCTGACGATCTCCAGCATCTCGTGGACGCGGCGGTCAATCTCGTCTTTGGGAAGCTTCGCTACCTTCAGGCCGAAGGCAATGTTGTCGTAGACATCCAGGTGCGGGAACAGGGCGTAGCGCTGGAACACGGTGTTGACCTGACGCTTATAGGGCGGAACGTCGTTGATGACTTTCCCGTCAAAGGTCACGGTACCGGAGGTGGGCGTTAAGAAGCCGCCGATGATCCGCAAAGTGGTGGATTTGCCGCAGCCGGAGGGACCCAGCAGCGTGAGAAATTCGTGGTCATTAAAGTAAAGATTGATGCCGTCGAGAATACGCTCCCCGTCGAACTCCATGGTAAGGTCCTGGAGTCTGATGAGTTCTTTGGACATTATCCTCCCCCGTTTCTATAGTTTAATGGGTTAAAGCGTCAAATTATGACATGATATAACTATAGCGTAAAATTTCCTAATGTCAATGCGTTTTGCACAAAAACTCTCTTTATTTTTTGGAAAAAGGGCATAGAAGTTTGGTTCTTGGCGTAGGAAGCGCGGCGTTGGCTGTTTTCGGGGAAAAGAAAAATGTCACCCTGAGGCACATTGCTCCGGGTGACAGAATTTCCGAAGGGCCAGGGGTGGGAAAACACCACACGCTGCGCTTCAAACTTCACATGAAAAACACTTTGCACTCAGATGGTGACCAGTTCGTAGGTATCTTCACCCAGGCCAATCTTCTTGGCATGGGAGATCTGGCTGCGCCAGCTGGTGTGGGGGAAGTCGGCGGTCAGGTTGTCCAGGTCGGGACGGTTTGCCTTGGCCAGCTTGGAGCCGGGGTTGGCGACCTGGGCGTTGACGGCATCGGCACAGGCCAGGTCCAGTGCAACGGGGTCAAAGGAGGCGAACATGCCCACGTCGGGAACGATGGGGACGTCGTTTTCACTGTGGCAGTCGCAGTAGGGGCTGACATCCCGGACCAGGCTGATGTGGAAATGGGGACGGCCATCTACGACGGCCTTGGCATATTCGGCGATCTTGTAATTTAAGTACAGGGCGGCATCGTGGTCATCGGCTTCGATGGCCTTCACGGGGCAGACATCCAGGCAGCGGCCGCAGCCGTAGCACTTGTTCCAGTCTACGAACATGGTGCCATCCACCAGATTGGGGGCATCGTGGGCGCAGATATCAGCACAGGCACCGCAGGCGACGCACTTTTCCTTATCCACCACGGGACGGCAGGCATCGTGCATGTCCTTCTTGCCGGCCCGGGAGCCGCAGCCCATGCCCAGGTTCTTCAGGGCACCGCCGAAACCGGCTTCCTCGTGGCCCTTGAAGTGGTTCAGGGAGATGACGATGTCGGCATCCATAACGGCACGGCCGATGAGGGCTTCCTTGACATATTCACCGCCCACAACGGGAACGGCCACCTCGTCGGTGCCCTTCAGACCGTCGGCGATGATGACATGGGCACCGGTGGAATAGGGGGTAAAGCCGTTGAGATATGCGGTTTCGATGTGGTCCAGCGCGTTCTTGCGGGAGCCGCGGTAGAGGGTGTTGGCGTCGGTCAGGAAGGGCTTGCCGCCCAGGTCTTTGATGATGTCCACCAGAACGCGGGCATAGCCGGAGCGCAGATGGGCCATGTTGCCCAGCTCGCCGAAGTGAATTTTGATGGCCACGAACTTGTCCTGAAAATCGATCTGGTCGATGCCTGCGGTGAGGATCAGGCGGGCCAGCTTTTTGGGCAGGGGTTCCGAGGTGCCGGTGCAGAAATCGGTGAAATAAACTTTGGGTGTCATAGGATGTCCTCCTGTGATTTTTTCTTTAGTGTACCGTTTATAGAGGAGAAAGTCAAGGAGAATCGACGATGGATGGGAACGGATATTTTCTCTGCGGGGACTATTGACAGATGCGGGAAATGTGGGTATACTGATATTAACAAATGAATGATTGCTCATATGTTAAAATATGTAAGGAGGACGTTTCTATGGCCCAAAAGAGATATACCATAGAAAATCTGGACTGCGCCAACTGCGCAGCCAAGATCGAAGCCAAGTTTAACGCCCATGAAAAGGTGCAGGAGGCAGTCATCACCTTTTCCACCAAGCAGCTGCGGCTGACGGCGGAGGACCCCGATGCCCTGATTCCGGAACTGGTCCGAATTGCCCGGACGGTGGAGGGAAATGTGGAAATTCACCCCATAGAGAAAGAAGGAAAGCACAGCCATGAGGAGCACCACCATCATCACCATGATCACGGTCATGGCTGTGGGTGCGGACATGACCATCATGACCATGGACACGAGTGCGGATGCGGGCACCATCATGAGGAAGGTCACGAGTGCGGTTGTGGGCATCATCACGAGCATGGACACGAATGCGGCTGCGGACACCATCATGACCATGGGAAACAGGATGGGGAGAAGCGGGAGCTGATTCTGGGTGTTCTGGCATTCGGCGCGGCGCTGGCGGTGCAGGCTTTGGGCTTTGGCATCGGTGCGGCGCTGGGATTTGTGGCTGCCTACTGGATCTTAGGCCGGGATGTGCTGAAAACAGCGGTGCGGAATCTGACCAAGGGCCATGTGATGGATGAAAATTTCCTTATGTCTCTGGCAACTGTGGGTGCCTTCTTTATCGGAGAATTTCCGGAGGCAGCAGGTGTCATGCTGTTCTACCGGGTGGGCGAGTATTTCGAGCACAAGGCCGTGGAGCGCAGCCGCAGCCAGATCATGGCGGCGGTGGACCTGCGGCCGGAAGTGGTGCAGCTGGTGGACGGCGGCGAAGTCCGGGAGATTCCCACAGAGGATGCGGAGGTTGGCGATGTGCTGCTGGTGCGGCCCGGTGACCGGATTCCTCTGGACGGCGTTGTGATTGACGGCGAAAGCCGCATCGACACGTCCCCCATTACCGGCGAGCCGGTGCCTGTCCGGGTTGTGGCAGGGGACGGTGTGACCTCCGGCTGCGTCAACACCGTGGGTCAGCTGACCATCCGGGTGGAAAAGGTGCTGGCGGAATCCATGGTGACGCGGATTCTGGACAGTGTGGAAAATGCGGCGGCAAGCAAGCCGAAATTTGAGAAGTTTATCACCCGGTTTGCACGAATTTACACCCCGGTGGTGGTGGGCATTGCGGCGGCGACGGCGCTGATTCCCTCTTTGATGACCGGAGACTGGGGATACTGGGTATACACGGCCCTGTCTTTCCTGGTTATGAGCTGTCCCTGTGCGCTGGTGCTCAGCGTGCCGCTGGCTTTCTTTGCGGGCATAGGCGCGGGCAGCAAGAAGGGCATTCTCTTTAAGGGCGGTCAGTCCATGGAGGCCTTGTCCAAGGTGAAGGCAGTGGTCATGGATAAGACCGGTACGCTGACCAAGGGCGATTTTAAGGTGCAGTCCATTGTGGGCGGTATGCCGCTCCTACAATTGTGCGCCAGCTGCGAGCAGACCTCTACTCACCCCATTGCGGCCAGCATTGTAGCAGCGGCGAAGGACCAGAAATTAGAACTGATGCAGCCGGAGAAGCTGCTGGAGCTGCCGGGCAAGGGCATCCATGCGGTTTTGCAGGGAAATGACATCCTCTGCGGCAATGGAAAGCTTCTGCAGGAGCGGGGCGTTGCCTTTACGGAAATGAAGGACCCCGGCAGTGTGGTCTATGTGGCAGTGAACGGGCAGTATCAGGGCTGCCTGGTGATCAACGACACCCTGAAGCCCGGAGCAGAGGTGGCTGTGCGGCAGCTGCGGGAGAATGGCATTGCCACGGTGATGCTCACCGGTGACGCGGAGAACGCGGCAAAGGCGGTGGCAGGTCTGGTGGGCATCCGGGAAGTCCATGCGGGACTGCTGCCTCAGCAGAAACTGGAGCATTTGCAGGCTATCCGGCAGGAAAAGGGTGGGGTGATGTTCGTTGGTGACGGCATCAACGACGCCCCTGTGCTGGCCGGTGCCGATGTGGGCGCTGCTATGGGCAGCGGTGCGGATGCAGCCATTGAGGCGGCGGATGTGGTGTTTATGACCTCCGATGTGGAGGCGGTGCCGCAGGCCCTGGCCATTGCCGGGGAGACCAACAGAATCGCATGGCAGAATGTGGTATTCGCGCTGGCGGTGAAGGTCATTGTCATGGTGCTGGGCCTCATGGGCCACGCTTCCATGTGGCTGGCGGTGTTTGCCGATTCCGGCGTGGCCATGCTGTGCGTGCTGAATTCCATCCGACTGCTGTATCAGAAAAAGTAAGGAGCAGATGTATGCGGTATGACTGTCATATGCATATGGTGCTGGACGGCATAGACTGGAAGGCGGCCATTGGGCGGCATTCGGAAGAAATTCAGGAGAACTGGATCCGGGGGATTCTGAAAACCTATCAGTCCCTGGGCTTTACCTATCTGCGGGACGGCGGTGACCGGTGGGGCGTTGGAGCCAGGGCCCGGGAACTGGCGGGAGAGTATGGCATTACTTACCGCACACCCCTGGCGAATCTGTGCATGGCGGGGCATTACGGTGCCTTTATCGGGAAAAAGTATGCTTCCTTCCGGGAGTTTGCTGCGCTGGTGCGGCAGCAGCGCCAGGAAGGGGCGGATTTCGTGAAGATCATGATTTCCGGACTTATGGATTTTGATCGGTTCGGAGTCCTTTCTGAGGAGCCGCTGGAGGCCGAAACGATTCGGGAGCTGATCCACATTGCCCACGAGGAGGGCTGTGCGGTCATGGCCCATGCCAATGGGGCCCGGACGGTGGAGGCGGCGGCTTCTGCGGGGGTGGACTCTGTGGAGCATGGGGCCTATCTGGATGCCGATGCGCTGCACGCCATGAAGGAAAATGGGGCGGTCTGGGTGCCGACACTGTCCACTGTGGGAAATCTGCGGGGCACAGGGCGCTTTGACGAGGGCGCGGTCCAGGCCATTCTGGAAAGTGCTTTGCAGAATGTGAAAGCCTTTGCGGATATGGGCGGACTGATGGCGCCGGGCACCGATGCGGGGGCATGGGCGGTGCCCCATGGAAGTCTGACGGAATATGCACTGCTGGAATCGGTGCTGGGAGACAGGGCTGAGGCGGTGCTGGAAAAAGGCATTGCAGAAATTGTAAGGAAATTTTGAGCAAAGGCGGGGAGAAATCCCCGCCTTTGTTTTGCTGTTATGCTGTATCGTATACCACATGTCATTGCGAGGAGGGCAAAGCCCAACGTGGCAATCCCCATCAAAGGTCCGCGCAGAATTATAAAATGATACAGTTCGGAAACTTGCGGGGGATTGCCACGCCAGTGTTCGCACTGGATCGCAATGACATCATAAAATTTTTTAAAAAGTTGCCCGTTTGTGGGCAACTTTTTTGCGTTTTGGGGGTAGGGGTGAAAGGAAGGTTGAAATGAGCGGGAAAGGACTGGACAAGGAGCTGCGGCAGAGAATCCGGGATGGGACTGTGCGGCGGCAGGATGTGACCCGGCGGCTGGCGGAGCTGGCCTTTGGGCAGGTCAATGACTGCGTACGGCTGGTGCTGGAAACGGCACCGGAGCTGGAGAAGCTGGATCTCAGTTTGCTGTGCGAAGTAAAGCGCAATGAAAAGGGAACGGTGGAAATTAAACTCATTGACCGGCTGCGGGTGCTGGAACAGCTGGCCCGGGTGGCCGGAGAGGACAAGGAAGGGCTGGACCTGTTTTTGCAGGCGCTGCAGGGCGGTGAGGAAGGTTGAAAGGAATGACCTTTTCTCCAAAGCAGCGGCAGGTGCTGACCTGGTGGATGCCGGGAAGCGGGGATGAAAAGCGGGAGGCTATCTTCTGCGATGGGGCGGTGCGGTCGGGGAAGACCCTTGCTATGGGATTGAGCTTTTTTCTGTGGGCCCACAGCTGCTTCGATGGGCAGAAGTTTGGTGTCTGCGGGAAAACCATCGAATCCCTGCGGAGAAATGTTCTGTCGGAGATTTTGCCCCGGTTGGAGGAACTGGGGGCGGTGTGGACGGAAAAACGGTCGGAGAATCTGGTGACGGTGCGGTTTCTGGGGCGAGAGAACCGGTTTTACATCTTTGGAGGACGGGATGAAAGCTCCGCGGGACTGATTCAGGGCGTGACCTTTGCAGGTGTGCTGCTGGATGAGGCGGCGCTGATGCCACGGTCCTTTGTGGAGCAGGCCTGCGCCCGGTGCTCGGTGGCGGGGAGCCGGCTGTGGTTTAACTGCAATCCGGCGGGGCCGGGGCACTGGCTGTACAAAAGCTGGGTGCTGGAAGCGGAGGCACGGAACTGTCTGCGGCTCCACTTTACCATGGAGGACAATCCGGGGTTGACGGAGGCCATTCGCAGGCGCTATGAGCGGCTGTACAGCGGCGTGTTCTATCAGCGGTATGTGCTGGGGCGGTGGGTACAGGCGGAAGGGCGGGTCTATGACTTTTTCACCGGGGAAATGGTGGGAAAGCCTCCGGAAAGCTGCGACAAATGGTACATTTCCTGCGACTACGGTACGGTGAATCCCATGTCCATGGGCCTTTGGGGAAGAAAGGACGGAGTATGGTACCGGGTGAAGGAGTTTTATTTTGATTCCCGGCGGGAGCAGCGGCAGATGACGGATGAGGAATATGCTTCGGCGCTGGAGAATCTGGCGGCAGGCAGGGAAATTGCGGCGGTGATCGTGGATCCGTCGGCGGCAAGCTTCCTGGAGGTGCTGCGGCGCAGGGGATGGCGGGTGCGGAAGGCCAGCAACGATGTGCTGGCGGGCATCCGGTTGACGGCGGATCTGCTGAAAAGCGGGAAACTCGTCATCTGTGAGGGCTGCGCTGACTGCCTGCGGGAGATGGAGGAGTATGTGTGGGACTTGCGGGGCGGAAATCAGGACCGGGTGCGTAAGGAACATGACCACGCCATGGATGACATGCGGTATTTCGCGGCGACGGTGCTGGGAGAAAAACAGGCCTCCTTTGCGGCGTGCAGCGTGGCGAGGAGAGGGTGAAAAAGCCTTCCCCCGGGGGGAAGGTGGATTCAAAAACGCCGGTACGGCGGTTTTGAAGACGGATGAGGGGTGGCGTGCATGGCCGACAGGGAGCAGGCCTGAAACGTTTTGCGAATCGCAACATTTCTGCCCGCATTCCTCATCAGTCAAAAATCAAAGATTTTTGCCAGCTTCCCCCCGGGGGAAGCCAAGGGCGCTGACGCGCCAACATGGAGAAAGGAGCGGTTTTTTGAATTGGGGTAAGAAGAAGGAAAGCTCTGGGGCGGTGGCGGCGGTCTGTCAGCTGCGCAATGGGGATAGCCATCCCTTCGGGGCGATGCGGGGCTTTGTGCCTCTGGGCGGCGGGGAGGAGCGGATCTACCGGGAGCTGCGGGAGGCTATTCCGGTGCTGGATGCGGCGGTGGGAAAGCTGGTGCGGCTGTGCGGCGGCTTTCAGGTGCAGTGCCGCAATGAAGAGGCCCAGCAGAAGCTGGAGGGTTTTCTGAAGCGGATGCCCTGCGGATGGGGGCAGATGGGCATGGACAGCTTTCTCAGCGGCTATCTGGACAGTCTGCTGACCTATGGCCGGGCGGCAGGCGAGCTGGTGGTGGCCGGGGGAAAGCTGAAGGCGGTCTGCTGGGGTGATGTGACAGCACTGGAGGTGCAGGAGGGGGATTCTCCTCTGGACGTGGTGCTGTGGGGAAGAGATGAACGGGGGCTGATGCGGCCTTTGCCCTACCAGCATCTGCTGCTGTTCACCGCCTGGCAGCCGGAGCCTGCCCATCCTTACGGTGTCAGCCTGTTCCGGGGAATGCCTTTTCTGGCGGAGATCCTGCTGAAAATCTACAACACCATCGGCACCAACTGGGAACGGGCGGGAAATGTCCGCTACAGTGTCATCTGCAAGGGTGGAGAGGATCTGGACCCTGTTACTGCTCAGGAGCGGGGCAAGGCCGTGGCGGCGGAGTGGGCCAGAGCCATGGAGGACAGCAAGAACGGCACCGTCCGGGACTTTGTGGCGGTGGGCGATGTCCAAATCAAGGTCATTGGTGGGGAAGCGCCTATTCTGGATTCGGAAGTGCCGGTACGGCAGATTCTGGAACAGCTGGTGGCAAAGACCGGACTGCCTCCTTTTCTGCTGGGTCTTAGCTGGAGCACTACGGAACGGATGAGTGCCCAGCAGGCGGATCTGCTGACCTCGGAGCTGTGGGCTATGCGCCGGGCGGTGGAGCCGGTGGTGCGGAAGATCTGCGAGACCTTCCTTGCGCTGGAAGGTCTGGACAACCGGGTGGATATTCTGTGGGATGACATTTCCCTGCAGGACATTCATCAGGAGGCCCAGGCGGAACTGTACCGGGCTCAGGCGGCGAAATATTGGGCAGAAGTGGAACGGTAGGCCGGATTGCCGGCGAATGCCGGGGCGGAGAGGGTATCTCATCGACGGCAGCACACCCTCTCAGTCACCGCCTTACGGCGGTGCCAGCTCTCCCAGAGGGAGAGCCAAGGGCGCTGCGCGCCGAAGTGTAGAATAACGATTAAGGAGGAGTTTATGGAAATTCGGAAGGCGGCGGAGGCGGCTGGCGGTGGGGTGCCCACTGCGGTGCAGCTGGAAGCCATCAATGCGTTGGCGAAGGCCCGGCTGAATGGGGAGCAGGTATATGTGTTCTCCGTGCGGCTGTGTGACGATCAGGTAGACCGGGACTATGAACGGTTTGACACCCGGGCGCTTGGTGCATTGGCCAAGCTGTTCATCGGCAAGACCGGCATTGCGGATCACAAGTGGAGCGCAGGAAATCAGGTGGCCCGAATCTTTGAGACACAGGTGGTACAGGAGGAAGGCGTCAGCTACATCAAGGCATGGGCATATATCCGCCGGGGCGGAGCCAATGAGGAAGTGATCGCGGACATTGAGGCGGGGATCAAGAAGGAGGTTTCCGTGGGCTGCGCCATGGGCCGCAGTGTTTGCTCTGTCTGCGGCAGTGAGTACGGTACCTGCGGCCACGTGAAGGGGGAAACCTATGAAGGTCAGGTTTGCTGCGCCATTTTGCAGGAGCCTGTGGATGCTTATGAGTTTTCTTTTGTGGCGGTGCCTGCCCAGCGGGAGGCCGGAGTTCTGAAAGGGCTGGGAAGTGGTCAGCGGACCCTGAAGGAACTGGCAGAGGAATTTGGGGCTCAGGGGGAATACCGGGCACTATGCAAGGAAGCGCAGCTGGGGCGGCGGTACCAGAAGGAGCTGGAGGACAGCGTGGTACGGCTGGGGCTGGCACTGGAATTGGGTGTGGCGGAGCCTGTGCTGCGCAGCCTTGCGAAGCGGGCGGCGGCAGAGGACCTGCTGGCGCTGAAAGAGGCACTGGAAGCGCGGGTCAATGAGATGCTGCCGGTTTATACCCAGCTGGGCGGAAAGCTGGGGAAGCAGGACGCGCTTGAAAGCGGTTTTTTGATCTAGAGATGTGTCATTGCGAGGAGCAAAGCGACGTGGCAATCTCCTTCAGGTTTCTGCGCGGACCTTTGATGGGGATTGCCACACCAGTCTGCGGACTGGTTCGCAATGACATCGTTCTTTCGAGAATATAATGAATTAATTTTTTACTTAGGAGGATATGTAAAATGGGTTATGACAATCTGAAACTGGAAAAGGGTATGTATCGGCAGGAGGGAATGAGCTTTACCCAGGTGCTGGAATCTCTGGACCCCAGCGAGAACTACCGGGGCACTGCTTTGGAGGGCACCGATGCCTTTCAGCGGCAGCTGAAGCGCTTCGGTATCCGGGCCAAGGGCGCCGGTTCTTCTCCTGTGGAGAAGTTCTTCCGCACCATGGATTCTGCGGTGCTGTTCCCTGAGTACATCGCACGGACCGTTCGCCAGGGCATGGAGGAAAATGACATTCTGCCTGCCATCGTGGCCACCACCACTGTGATCGATGGGCTGGATTACCGCTCCATCTACTCCAATCCCACCGACGAGGACAAGGAACTGAAGGATGTGGAGGAGGGCGCTGCCATCCCTGAGACTGCGGTGAAGACCAAGGACCATCTGGTCCATCTGACCAAGCGGGGCAGAATGCTGGTGGCATCTTATGAAGCCCTGCGGTTCCAGAAGCTGGACCTCTTCGGTGTGATGCTGCGCCAGATCGGTGCCCACATCCAGAAGCAGCAGCTCTCTGACGCGGTGAAGGTGCTGATGAACGGTGACGGCAACGACAATGCGGCAGCTGCCTACACCATCGGCACCAGCCCCATGAGCGGCACCAAGGGCACTCTGACTTACGATCAGCTGGTGGAATTCTGGGGCCAGTTTGATCCTTACACCATGAACACCCTGCTGTGCTCTACTGCCACCATGACCAAGCTGCTGAAAATCCCCGAGCTGCAGAATCCCATGACCGGTCTGAATTTCCAGGGCACCGGCAAGCTGACCACTCCTCTGGGTGCCCAGCTGCACCGTACCGGCGCGGTGGCGGACGATGTGATCATCGGTCTGGACAACCGCTATGCATTGGAACTGGTTCGTGCCGGGGACGTGCTGGTGGAGTATGACAAGCTCATCGACCGTCAGCTGGAGCGTGCCGCTATCACCTCCATTTCCGGCTTCGGCAAGATCTGCGACGGCGCAGCCTGTGTGCTGAACGTATGATGCTGGAAAATCTGGTCTTTGCCCAGGCTGCCCTATTGGCAGGGGAGCTGGACGGGCATCATCAGGCTCTGCTGCGCATTCTGTGTCAGGGCGCGGTGGCTGTCCTGGGCAGCAGACTGCGGGAGGGGCTTACGCCGGAGGACTGCAAGGCGGACTTCGTGGCGGCGGCCAGCCTGTATGCCCTGTCTTCTCTGAACAGCGCAGAGGACAGCGGCAAGGTGGAGGAATTCAAGGCGGGAGATCTGACGGTAAAACAGGGAGCGGCATCTTTAGATGCCGCATCCCGGTGTCTGGAGCGGCAGGCGGAACAGATTATCCGGCCTTATCTGAAGGACAGCTTCTCTTTCCAGGGGGTGTAACATGCGCAGTGCGGTGGAACGGATCTTTGCAAAATACGGCACAGGGCTGACCATCGACAGCGGGGAAAAAAGCATCACCGTCCGGGGTTTTTTCCGGGCGGTGAATTCCAAAAGCTGGCAGAGTATGGAAAGTGAGGCTTCCCTGCTGGGTGAGATCACCCGGGGCCAGTATGTGTATATGGGTCCTGCGGAGGTTACAATAGGGGAAGGGGATACCCTGCGGCTGGGAGACAGGGCCTATGTTTTTCGCCGGGTGGAGCCTTACTATTTCGGTGATGAGCCCATATACCAGTGGGGACTGTGCGTTGAGAAGGGTGTGAACGATATTTGGGGCATTCAATCCTAGAATATGTACTGCGGCTGCTGCGGCAGGAGCGGTTTGCGGCTGATGTGGCCTATCCCGGCCAGAAATTTCCCCGGATCACCGATCCGGTGGCGGCGGTCCACATTGAAAAGGTGGACCGGGCCAACATGACGGTGACGGTGGAAATCAGCATCATCGTGCCTGCCGCTATGGGCGGCACCACCTGCGAAATGGAGGCCCTGCGGGCTACGGAGGTGCTGCGGTGGAACGGTGCGGTATGTGTCCAGAACGGCTGCACCTATGACGGCGTGGCTCAGGTATATGTGGTGCAGATCCTGGCGACCTTTACGGGGGTCACGGAGGCAGAGGACTGCACCCTCTGGCCCGGATTTTACTGCTATGTGGATGATGTGATGCATCACCACGCCATTGCTTTCGAATCGGAGTATGTAAACTCCGCCAGGCTGGAATACAGCACGGGGGAAGCCATGCCGGTGAGAAGCAGTCCCGGCAGTGTGGCGTGGAGCATTTCCATGGAGGAGCTGGTTCCCAGCGGTGCGCCGGAAATTGAGGACACCGACGGGGAATTTGTGCTGGATCTGGTGACCCAGTGGAAGGCGGAGCGTTTTACCGGCTGCCGCTGGACCAGCATTCAGCGACAGTTTACCAAGCAGGGCATGAAACGCATCAGTAAGGGCTTTGCCAGAACACGGGAGGAGGTAGCGGATGCTGCTGTTAAGCTTTAAGGAATTTGTATTTCCCCAGAATCCCCATACCTATCAGGAAAAGAGCTTCCGGGAGCCCCATTTCCACACGGAAAGCGGGACTACCTACTATGATGGCATGGGGCAGATGCAGCGCATTATCAGCGGCAGCGGCACCTTCTGCGGAGAAGATGCCTATGCCCAGTTCAAGCAGTTGCAGCTGCTGATGGAAGCGGGGGAGCCGGGGAATCTGGAGCACCCCATCTGGGGTATCCGAAAATGCTATCTGACGAAGCTGGAAATGACCCAGGAGGCCCGGGAAAATGTGGTGAGCTACAATTTTGAATTTACCCAGATCGAGGCCAATGGAACGGTGCCCCGATAAGGGATGCAAAAACGCTCTGGACCAACGGTCCAGAGCGTTTGAGCTTGTCGAAAAACCCCTTCGGGGTTTTCCGCCAG
>ERZ1032130.100-NODE-100-length-26744-cov-5.415752_pt1 | contig 26744 bp, 18 predicted proteins | sample MGYA00517879_ERZ1032130 | MGnify/ENA primary metagenome ERZ1032130 (study PRJEB33719, sample SAMN04262597) | wastewater metagenome | biome: rural village; feature: animal feces; material: feces | host: Bos taurus | place: El Salvador | collected 2012-01-31 ...
GTGTTGAGCTTGTGCCCGGGGAGTGAGTGCTTGCGGAAACGCTGCATCACGCTACCTTCGGTTTTGGTCCGTGCACCTGCGCTGCCATATACCAGCCAGTTGATTTCGACCACGGCATAGTCCTCAAAGCGGTGCAGAAATTCGGGAATGGAGCGGTCCTTTACAGGCACGATAAATTCATCAAGGTCGATGACTGCAATCCAGCGAGTATCGAAGCGGTGCCGCTCAAAACAGTCGTCGTAGGCAGCAAGTTGCCGCTTGCGTCCGGGGAAATAGTGATATTCCACTATTCCAGACTCGATGTAGGGCTGAAGCACCTCACGGGTGCAGTCGGCACTCTCGTTGTCGTAGATGTAGAAGCGTTCCACGCCTTGGCTGCGATGCCACTCAATCCACTCCTTGAAGTAGGGACCCTCGTTCTTTGCAATGGCACACACTGTCAGGTAGTGCTCGGGCGTGGTGTGATTGTGCTTGATGCGCCACTTCAGCTTGATGGCATTGATGATGCCATAGCGCAAGATACCGCGCCAGCGGTTGCGTGTCATCTTGTGGGGAATCACCCCGGCGATTATCTCAGCAGCTACCTTGTTCATAGCGAGTGGGTCTCAAAAGTGGATTTTTCGGGTAATATCGATTCAAATGCCGCCCGCAAGTTGCCGATAACGGTGTCGTAGTTGCGGATATGCACATTGTCGTTGAGGCAGATGAGCTTGTATTTCTGCTCGTAGATAGCCTTGATTGCCTGCTTGGGGCGCACCATGAGCGGAAACATCTTGGTGTCGCAGTAGGTGTTGTAAGGCTCAAAGTTGCCACGGCACATCTGCCATGTGCGGAACAGCTCGGGGGTGAGGTCGTTGAGGGCGCGGAACTTGTTGACCGACGTTGCCCGCAGCTCATCGCCGGCAGCCGCCCACACTTCCTCAAAGGTCGATTTCAGATAGGGCTGGGCGTTGTGTGGCACGCGCAGGGTGATAAACTTGCCATAGAAGCGCAGCAGGTAGTTCCAGCGTGCCTTCATGCCATAGCTGCTGTGAAACCATTTATCGTGCCACTTTGCCATCACCTCCTTCTTCGAGAAATGGCGGTTGATTATCCTGATGTTGTTCTTTATTCGCTTATACCACTGCGACCACGAGGGGTTATAGTCCTGCACGGCGATGTCGCATGGAAGTCCGTTCTTGAAGAAACGCTCCACGGGCAAGTGGTTGATGATGTAGAAATCGTCGTTGAAATAGACGAAGTGGTCGCTCAGCCCGGGAATGTGGTGCATATATCGCTCTATCACCACCGAGTTGAAGGTGGGAAGGAACTCCCCGGGAATGAAATCGGCGTGGCGCACTATGTGGAGCTTGGGATTGGAGGTATCGAGCCACTCGGGCGTGCGGCCGTTCACTATGAAGTGAATCTTGCGCACCCAGGGAGCAAACTTCTCCACACCGCGGAACCAGTAGCGCAAGAAGCCGTTGTCTCTGAAGCGGGCTTCCGACACTCCGTTGCGGGTGTTGTGCTTGTCGTAGCGGTAACGGGAGAACTCCTCCAGCCACTCAGGGTCGTTCATATCCACCCATGTTATTACGAAATCTATATCCATGCGTCGTCGTTGTTGTTGCTGTCTTGGTTATTAAAAAAAGCCATCCGGTCACTGCCCGCTGCCGTAGATGGCGTGCTTGAAGCGGTTGTGCGTCCACAAGTAAAGCTCGGGGTGCTCCCTTATCTCGGCTTCAAGCCGCTGATAGTAGAGCCGCGTCAGCTCAAAGTCGGGCAGCGACTTGGGGTCGGGGTGCAGAATGCTGAATCGGCACTCATAGTAGCCTCGCTTCACACGCTTCATTCCCACAAAAGCCGCCTCATACCCGAAGTGCTTGGTGAGCTTCTCGGTGCCGGTGAGCACCGGGGTGGAGTGATTGAGGAAGGGAATAAAGTGCTTTGAATCACCATATTTAGGCGACTGGTCGGCAATGTATCCCATTGTGCAGGGGCGGTTCTCATGTGCCACCGAGGCTATGAATCGCGCCGTCTTATACATATCCACGTTCACGTGCCCGAATCGGCCTCGCATCTTTCGCATGAGCCTGTCGGTGGCATCATTGTGCAATTTGTGAAACACGTGAGCCTCAATGGGATTGTTCTCGAGCACCAGCCCCATCGATGCCAGCCACTCCCAGTTGCCATAATGACCTATGAAAACCGACACCGATTTTCCCTGAGCCGTGAGATTGTTTATAAGGTCGATATTCACGAATTTCATGTGGCGCATCATCTTCTTGGGGGAAATTGACAAGAGCTTGAAACTCTCAAGAATCACGTCGATAAAGGAGTGGTAGAAACGCTTCTCTATGGCTACAATCTCGGCATGGCTCTTTTCGGGGAATGACTCCACAAGGTTCTTGCGCACCACGCGGCGACGATAGCGCACCCAGTGATAGAGCGGGAAATAGATGATATCCGACAGCATGTGGAGCACACCGAAGGGGATAAGCGACACCATCCACACCGCCGAGAGGAGTATATAATAATTCAGGCTGCACACCATCGACTTAATGCTGCGGTGGGAGCGGTGCTGAGAGGTGCTATTGTTAGGTTTACTCATATCGACGCTATTAATATTCACGCAAAAGTAATAAAATTTTCTTAATGTAGTCAAGAAACCCGCTATTCGTTGCGGCCGGTGATGATTTTCTTGATTTCGTGTAGCTTGTTGAGGGCTTCCATCGGGGTGAGGTTGTTGATGTCGGCATGCAGAATCTCGTCGCGCACCTGGCAGAGCACCGGGTCGTCGAGCTGGAAGAACGAGAGCTGCACGCCGCCCTCCTGCTTCGGTGTCACCTGCGGAGTGGTGGCGTCACTGCGGTGGTTGGCTTCGAGCTGCTTTAGCACCTCATTGGCACGCTTCACGATTGATGGCGGCATTCCGGCGATTTTCGCCACGTGAATACCGAAACTGTGTTCGCTGCCACCCTTCACGAGCTTGCGCACAAACACCACCTTGCCGTTGATTTCCTTCACCGACACGTTGTAGTTGGCAATGCGCTTATAAGTGTTCTCCATCTCGTTCAGCTCATGGTAGTGGGTGGCAAAGAGCGTCTTGGCGTGCGCCTTGGGGTTCTCGTGAATGTATTCCACAATCGACCATGCAATTGAGATGCCGTCGTAGGTGCTCGTGCCGCGACCAAGCTCATCAAATAGGATAAGGCTGCGCGGGCTGATGTTGTTGAGGATTGAAGCCGCCTCGGTCATCTCTACCATAAATGTGGATTCACCGAGCGAAATGTTGTCGCTGGCCCCCACACGGGTGAATATCTTATCGACAACGCCTATTTTCGCGCTCTCAGCTGGCACAAACGAGCCGATCTGTGCCATGAGTGTGATGAGGGCAGTCTGGCGCAGCAGAGCCGATTTTCCCGCCATATTGGGGCCCGTAATCATGATAATCTGCTGGCTGTCGTTGCCAAGGTGAATGCTGTTGCTCACATACCGCTCCCCCAGTGGCAACTGCCGTTCAATCACGGGGTGACGACCCTCCACGATGTCGATGTCGAGAGAATCGTCGAGCACCGGGCGGTTGTAGTGGTTCTCGATTGCCACGCGCGTGAATGCGCTGAGGCAGTCGAGGCGGGCAATCAGGTTGGAATCGAGCTGAATGGCAGGGATATACTCGCTCACGGCGTTCACAAGCTCATTAAACAGCTGCTGCTCGAGCACCTGAATGCGATCTTCTGCACCGATAATCTTCTCCTCATAGTCCTTCAGCTCCTGAGTCACATAGCGCTCGGCGCTCACAAGCGTCTGCTTGCGAATCCACTCCTGCGGCACCTTCTCCTTGTGGGTGTTGCGCACCTCAATGTAGTAACCAAACACATTGTTAAAGCCGATTTTCAGGCTCGGAATGCCCGTGATTTCGCTCTCGCGCTGCTGCATCTTCATGAGATAGTCCTTGCTTGAGTGCGATATGTTGCGAAGCTCATCAAGCTCACTGTTCACGCCGTCGCGAATCACGTTGCCACGCTGAATCTGATTGGGAGCATCGGGATTGATTTCGCGCTCGATTCGGTCGCGGATTATGCTGCACGGATTAAGCTGCTCGCCAATGCGGCGCAGCACCTCATTTCCCGAGGTGGAGCAAAGCTCCTTCACCGGGGCAATAGCCACGAGCGAATTTTTCAGCTGCACCAGTTCGCGCGGAGTGATGCGGCACACAGCCACCTTCGAGATGAGGCGTTCGAGGTCGCCAATCAGTTCAAGCTGCTGCTTCAGCAGCTCACGCCCCTCGGTGTCGCGGAAGAAGTGCTCCACCACATCGAGGCGGCTATTGATTTGTGGCACATCCTTCAGCGGGAAGAGCAGCCAGCGGCGCAGCAGTCGGGCACCCATCGGGGATAGAGTGCGGTCGATTACCGAAAGCAGGCTCTTGCCGTCGTCGCACATGGAGTCGAGAAGTTCGAGGTTGCGTACCGTGAACTTGTCGAGACGCACATATCGCTCCTCTTCAATGCGCGATAGTGCCGTGATATGCCCAATGTGGGTGTGCTGGGTGATGTCGAGGTAGCAAAGGATAGCCCCCGATGCCACAATGGCACTGTGCATGGATGCGATGCCGAAGCCTTTGAGGTTACGGGTCTCGAAGTGCTTGAGCAGACGGTCGGTTGCCGATTCCTCGGTGAAAATCCAGTCCTCAAGCTCAAAAGTGAGATACCGTGAAGTGAAAGTGTCGTTGAACTGCTGGCGGAAACTGCGCTCTATCAGCACCTCCTTGGGCGCAAAATTGCCCAGTAGCTTATCCACATAGTCGGCAGTGCCTTCGGCAGTGAGAAACTCGCCGGTGCTGATGTCGAGAAACGCCACGCCCACCGCCTTCTTGCCGAAGTGCACGGCAGCGAGGAAATTGTTCTCGCGGTGATTGAGGATGTTGTCGTTGATTGATACGCCCGGGGTGACAAGCTCGGTGATACCGCGCTTCACCAGCTTCTTGGTGAGCTTAGGGTCTTCGAGCTGCTCGCAAATAGCCACACGCTTACCTGCACGCACGAGTTTTGGCAGATAGGTGTCGAGGGCATGGTGGGGGAAGCCGGCAAGCTCCACCGACTGCGCCACGCCATTGGCACGGCGGGTGAGGGTGATGCCCAGAATCTCCGAGGCAGTAATAGCATCGGAGGAAAACGTCTCATAGAAGTCGCCCACGCGGAAAAGCAGCACAGCATCGGGGTGCTTTGCTTTCATCTCGAAGTATTGCTTCATCAGTGGGGTCTCAACGATTTCCTTTGCCATAGTGCGATTGTGTAGAAAATTAGTAAGTGCCTCCGGGCTCAACAGCCGGCATAATCAAGGCAAAATTACAAAAATTTGCGCAAAACGCGAGCAGAGCACCCGAAATTTATTTCCCGATGCCCTGCAAAAACGTGCAAAAGTCTTTCCTATGCCTCCAGTCTTAGGGTTTGAACTGGAATGGGCAGTTGCGGAGATAGGGGTAACCATCGTTTTTATTGGTGTCGATAATCCAATTGTTTGAGAAGTCGAAGTTCTCATATATCTCCTTCTTGCTACGGTCATCTTTCTTGAACGAATCGGCATTCCAGCCCTTGCCTGAACCTTCCACGTAGTAGAGGTTGTGGTGATACCAGTCGGTACCAGCCTTGTGCGTACCCACCACGGCATTGCCATAGCTCACATTGCCGAAGTTGATGCAACGCACCACCTCAGCGAAGTTATCCACATTGCCCACAATGCCGCCGTTGTCATCGTCCTGGTCGGAAGTAACCTCGCCGGCATTATAGCAGTCGTGGGTCATGTAAGTGACATCATCGGCAAAATGCCCGTCTTCCTGGTAGCCAAGCAAGCCGCCTACATTAGAGTATTTATTGTCGGAAGAAATCTTGCCACGGTTGCAGCAATAAGCCATCTCCATATTATCAGTCATTCCGATAAGGCCTGAACCATTCTCTCCCAATCGGCCGGCAATTCCGCCCACCTTCGACTCTCCTTCTCCTGTCACAGAGCCATGGTTAGCACAATGCAGAACATGCAGATGGCGGAGATTGCCATAACCAATAATGCCACCCACATTTCCATCAGAAGACGATTTCACCGATTCAATGTTGCAACTGTTTTTTATGGTGAATCCACTGTAAGTATTTTTGCTTGCATAGCCTACACAGCCTCCCACATTGGAAGTGCCATAAACTATGCCCTGATTCAGCAGATTTTCCACATAAATATTATCAACGTCACCCTGCAACTCTACCTTGCCGATAATGCCACCTGTGCAATTACAACCGATCACCTTGGAATAGTTGATAAGGTTGCTAACGTCGCATTTGGAGAATTGCACCAGTCCTGCCACTCCACCTGTGCAAGGGCCCAAACTGTTGTTTACCTCAACGGCATTGGCGACACAGCGGTGTAAGTGTCCGCGCGATTCGCTATTGAAGTGCCCGACGATGCCTCCTACGCGGTCGGTGCCTATTACGATGCCGGTGAAACACAAGTCTTCGAGATAGGTTTCGTGGGCATATCCTACGATACCGCCAATCGATGTACCGCCAATATTGCCTAAGCCATTAGACTCACATATGACAACACACGAACACGAGCTTTTGAAAGTACTGTTTGCAGGATAAGTGGTAGGGTCGAACTTAGCTGCTGCTTCGCCTTTAACCGTCGAATAGCTGGCATATCCCACTACTCCACCCACGGCATCGGGTCCCTGCACTTTCATAATCGAGCTACATAGGAACTTCGTGCAATCGATTGTGCTCCATTCGGTTCCGCCGGCTACACCTCCCACGAAGTTGCCGCTTCCGATAACATTGGTGCTGATTACGAACGCTGATTCAGCCTCGATGTCACCATGTATAAAGCCAAACAAGCCACCCACATATTTCGAGCCTCTAATCTCACAATAGCTGTCGTCGATTACGCACACACGGTTGTTAAGGCTTGAGTCGCTTCCGAGAAAATGCAGATTGCCATTAGTGGTGATGTGTCCGAACAAGCCTCCCACATATGACGAGCCTTGCAGATAGGCTCCCACAGCAGTAAAATTCAGCTTAAGCTCGGCATTAAGCTCAGCCTTGCCTATAAGGCCTCCCACATAGTCACCGCTGCTTGAAATGGGTGCAACCACCTCACAGATGTTTATCGTGCTGGTACTGTCTATCTTCGCCTCGCCAATCAAGCCTCCGCAATATTCGGGAGCCGAAACCACCTTCAAATCAATGTCTTCCTCCGACACCGTGTGCCTTACGGTAATTTTTTCCAGATTGATAGCTCCACTATTCACCAAGCCGGCCAAGCCTCCGGCGTGCGACCGTGTGGCCTCAACGCTGAAATATGCCGATTCATCTACGAAAGTGTAGAAATTAGTTGCCGAGAGAGAGCCATTTTCAACGCTACCCACAATGCCGCCAACGTATTTCTCACCCGACACCTTCCCCGACACGCCACAATTGCTTGTTACAAGCTCACCCGAGACCTTGCCCACAAAGGCACCGATATTCTCCTTGCCCTCGATGCTGCCGGCAATCCTTACGCTGCTGATATTCACGGTTCCACGGCTTTCAGCGGCAAGTGCGCCACAACAATTAACCATGCCGCTCATCAGTGCCTTGATGGTGAGATTCTCAATCTGTGCGTTATCCATGAGTGTGGTAAACAGTCCCACATTGCTGTCATTTTCGCTATTGTCGCCACCCTGATATAGCAGGGTGATGCTGTTGCCACCACCATCGTAGTGCCCGGCGAAGTCGTAGCTTGAGTAGAGACGCCCATCGACCACATTGCTCGTTGCCGGGGCTGTGAAATCTTTGGTCTGTGTGAAATATTTGCCTCTAGCGTGCGACAGGCTGTCGCGATACAAATCGTAGAGCAGCTTGTTGAAGTCGTTGGCACTTGTAATTTTATATGGGTCGCTCTCCGTGCCCGAGCCACTAAGACTATATTTGAAATCATAGAGTTGCCACGACGTCACCATCTCATCACGCATAGTCACCGACAATGTGACACCGAGCGGCGTGCCATCGGGCAGCGATGCAGCAATCACATAGTCGCTGTCGGGCAGCTTGTCGGCCTTGGGAATAAGCAGCCCTACCACATAGCCATCGGGCTTGTGCTCCACCTGTGCCTCGAGAGAGCGCTCAGAGCCATCCGACTTCGACACCAAAGCGACCTTAATCTCTTTATGCTCCTCAGTCATATTCCAGATTTTCCGGTCGATTTTGAAACGGCTTATACGGAACGACTTGTTCTCGGTGAGTTCCGACCCCGCCTCGTTGGTCATATATAAATCATCGCTACAACCCACCGTTGTGGCGACAGTGAGCATAAGGAAGCCCACTATAATGAGAAACATCGACTTTTTCATAATCCTCTTTTCTATATTTATGCTGTGTTACAATAAAATATACATTATTCTTCACCCCTCTCAAATTCCATACTTGAGCGATAGGGTATGGGGAAGTAACCTCTCTTCTCGGTGAGTTTCCACACCGATTTGTCGCTATCAAAATCCCAATTTTCGGAATACTGACTCTTGAGGGAGATGGTATCTAATGTGCGAGCGATAATATCAGACGAACTCATTACATCTTGATAGTTACATAACCCATATATATAGACGTTATCGACATATTCGACAATTAAGCCAGCATTGCTATTTATGGGGCGTTCCCAGTTGCTGCCCACATTGAGGTTGCACACCAGCTCGCTCTTCGAGCCACAGTAGCCCGCGATGCCGGCACTATCCTTGTTGGAGCCACTAAGTGCTCCTGTGTTCAGGCTATTGGCCAAGTATCCGAAGTCTTCAAGGCTTCCTACAATGCCACCCACATAATCAGCCTCATCGGCTTGGACTATGCTGAAGTTGGCACACTGCGTAATCGACACCATATTTGATTGATAGTCATCCACATTCTCTACTATTGCATTTGCCCCGCCAATGAAGGTGGAAAGGCCACCTACCATAGCGGCTATGAATGCCGGCTGCGAGCCTGGAGCCACCGCAAGGCTTACCACAAATGCTGCCGTTGATACCACCAAGCATGCACCGCCTATGGCTTTATGCACTATCTCGGTGGTTTCCTTGAACGATTCTACCGACTCCATGCGCGATTCACGCTCGGCATTCATGTTGCAGTTGATATCGAAGGATTTATCGTTGTCGGCTTCAATCGATTTCACCAGTGTTTCCACATTGTTCATGAAATTTATCGACGTCTGAGTGTTCAGGCCGGAATACATCACCACATCAGGCGCTGCGATACTGCGCAAGGAGCTGATTTTCCCCCTCACTTCGGCATCGATTTTTTCGGCTTCCTGCTCAAACTGTGCATTTCGCGCCTTTAATTCTTCTGGGGTGAAATAATATTGTATTCCCCATAATTTCGCGCTCCAGTCGTAGGCAAGTGTGCTTATGTCGAAGGCAAGCTCTACCACATGTGCCACCTTATGGAAACTATGCCATTTCTCTGATTTTGCGAGGAAACCCAGCAAATCGCTTTCTTTGAGAAAATCTTTGCCTGTCATTGTCAATGTAGGCCCTACAACGCCAAGTACGCACTCAATTCCGCCAATGATGCAATTGATGGTGTTCACAGTGGTCCATTCGCGCGGGTCGCCCACCTCGCCCACTATGCCGCCGGTGTAGCCTTTGCCATAGTTGAAGATGCGATAGTAGTTGCTGCAGTAGTTAATCACCGTCTGACTTCCGGCAAGAGCCACAATGCCGCCTACATACTTAGCCGTAGCAGTGATTTCCGACAGATTCTGGCTCGCAATGAGGTTGCCCCACGTGGTTTTGCCCACTACGCCACCCACACACTCGGCTTCCGACGCTTTCACCTTTCCCGCATTCACGGCATTATGCACCACCGATACCGAGGTGTTGCCCACAATGCCTCCAATGACAGCGTCGGCCGACGACTGCAACAACGATATTTCGCCGGTGTTATATACGGCATAGCAGCCGAATTGCGCTTCACCGCAGATTCCTCCCACCGAAGTGATGCCGCTCACGGCAGCCTCGTTGCCGCATGAGCGGAACATGGCATTGTTGAAGTATTGCAGCTCGCGTGAGGAGCATGTACTGCCCAATATTCCACCCACTCCTGTGTGCCCGGTCACTTCGCCATAGTTACGGCAGGTGTAGAAATATGACCTGCCGGCACCTCCGGCAATGCCACCGGTGCCCATACCTGAATTTTCGGTATCAGCAGTGCTATAAGCGCTTGAGCCTGTCACTTTTCCGTAATTATTGCTGTTCATCACATAGAGGGAGTCGCATGAGCCGGCGATGCCACCGCAGCCGGTGAAATCAGATGTCACATCTGCAATATTGTCGCAGCTCTGAATCTTGGTGCGCGACAAGAGTGCTCCTGCGCCCAAAATTCCGCCCACACCGTATGAGCCGTTCACCTTGGTTCCCTTGTTGAAGCAACTGTCGATGTGCATTTCGGCACCTTGGTCAACCAGCCCCACAATGCCACCAATCGCAGCACTTCCTGCGCCTGCTTTCACATATCCGCCCTCGGTGGTGCAGTTGATAAGCATGGTGTTGGAGCGTCGGCTTCCCTTTGTCACGGCTGCACCGAGAAGGGTGCCGGTGGCAAAGTTGCCCTCGATAGTGGCATCTTTCATCTTGATGTTGCAGAAAGTAGCAGCATCGGCATATCCGAAAAGTCCCACGCCGCCCGAGGAAGTTCGCGAAATCTGCAATCCGGTGATAGCATGGCCTCCACCATCATATATTCCACGGAAGGGGCAGGTGTTCTGGCTTCCGATAGGCATCCAGCCATATTGCTTGTCGCTGTAGAATGAAGACACCTCCATGTCGATGTCGGCAGTCTGCTTGAAGTGCGTGCTGTCGGTGAGGTTACGGTTGTTCATGAAGTCGTTGGCAATCTTGCGGAGGCGTTCCAGATTGTCGGAACTGCTCACGATAAACGGGTCGTCGGCAGTTCCGCTGCCATACATCTTGAATGTAGGATTGTAGGTGTCGCACACAACGGCAGTAAGCTCGCTACGGTCGATTTCGATGCGACAGCCAAGACCATACTCGCGCCACACCGTTTGCCCGGTTTCTTCATCAATCTTGGGGTAGGAAAGATAGAGCAGGCGGTACGTTCCCGATTTCAGTCCCTCGTTGAGAGCGAGATGGGATTCCCCACCAATGTGGCTATGCTTGCCTGTGCGGGTAATTTTGTCACCCAATTCAGTGGCAAGTACGAGCTTAAACTCAGGCTGCCTGAATTCTTCCATGCCTTCAGCCAATGTGATTGCTTTCAATGCGCCCACATAGCCATCTTCAACCTCAGGATTGTCGGTATCCAGCACATCATCGCTACACGACGCAAGTAGCAACGCAAAGCAAGACAGGAATAATAGCCTAAATTTCTTAGTTAACATAGAAACAGAAAGTTAAATAAGTAACATATATTTGGTTGCAAATATACTTAAAACTTTCTTATTTTCACCAATATGCGACAAAAAAAACGACAAAAAATTTTCCCACAACATATTTATCCTCAACCACTTCCCCTCACAGCCTCCCTCTCCCGGCAGTGAAACAAGCAGCAGCCATCTGATGCTGCTGCGACTTGCTGAGGGGCTGATTGCGACCAATGACGGCAACAACCGGCTATTTAAGCATCCGAAAAAGCCGACCTGTTTCGGATGCTTACCCGGCTAATTCGTACGCTTACACAACAATACGCAAAACAATACCCGGCGGGAATCGATGTTACGCACGATACCGGCCGGGTGTTGTTTTTATGCTCGTAAGAGAGATAGATTCTTAGTCGGCGTGGGTGGTGTCGAGGCGCTTGCGGAACTGGTGCTCCACACCCTCAATCACGTTGATTACATAGTCGCCAAGCTTTTCAGCCTCACAGATGATATCCATATAGAAGATACCCGACTGGTAGTCGTACTTCTTTTGATTCACGTTCTCAATATTCTCCACACGCAGCAAGTTGCGGTAGTTGTTGATTTCGCGCTCCTTGTTGAAGTTACGCAGCAAGTCGCTGTCATGTACATTCTCAATGTCGCTGAGAACCACAAGCATATTGGCAAGTGCCTCGCTCACATACTTCATCATGGTGTCGATGTTGGTGTAAAGCTCCTCAGTGAAATGGCTGTGACCCTCCTCTTTGCGAACGAGTGTGCGCGAGATGTTGTAGCAGCTGTCGCCGATGCTCTCAATCTCGGTGACAATGCTGAGCATTGCCGACACGCGCAGCTTACCGTCGTAGCTCAAGCGGCCATCAACCACGCGGTTAAGATAGTTGGCGATTTCAATCTCCATGCGGTCGCTGATTTCCTCATATTTCTCAATACGGCTGAAGAGCTTGTTGAACTCCTCGGTGCCGTTCTTGGTGTGCACAAGCTGCTGCACCATAGAGAACATGCGGTCAACGCGCTCGGCATACACCAGGATTTCGCGCTGTGCCTGGGTGATATTAAGCTCTGAGGCGTTGAGAAGACCTCGAGAGATAAACTTGAGCTGGAATTCCTCGTCCTCCTTGTTCTTGGAGCGGATGAGGAAGTTGGTAATTTTCACATAGGTGTTGGTGAACCATATCATCACACAAAGGTTGATGATATTGAACACGGTGTGGAACATTGACAATCCGAACGACACTGCAAACTGCAAGTGAAGAATGTTGCGCATCACTTCGCTATTCGATGGGAGAGTGCCGGCGAGGGCAGCCTGATAGGCTGCGGGGTCGGTCTGCTCCAGATTGCCCACATAGCTCACAAGTGCATTGGGGTCGCCCTGACCAAGATGCTCCGTAATCCATACTATGAGAGCCACAAAGGGGAAGAACGCTATGACGGTCCATATCGTACCGAAGAAGTTAAACAGGAAGTGCCCGAGTGCTGCCTTGCGGGCGGCAATGTTTCCGCTAAGTGCCGCAAGGATAGGGGTGATGGTGGTTCCGATGTTACTGCCGAGCACCATTGCGCAAGCCATGTCGAAGGGAATCCAGCCCTTGGAGCACATGATGAGCACTATGGCAAACGTGGCTGCCGACGACTGTATTATCATAGTCACCACAAGTCCGACTGCCACAAAAATCATCACCGAGGCAAACCCACGCGAGGCATAGTCCTGGAGGAAGGCGAAGATTTCGGGGCTCGACTTGAGGTCGGGCACGTTCTGTCCGATGTAGTCGAGGCCCATAAACAAGAAAGAAAAGCCAATTATAAATTCACCAATTGATTTATAATTGCTTTTCTTTGAGAACAGCATGGGAATTGCGAAGCCAATCAATGGAATTGCAAAGGCATAGATATTGACCTTGAAGCCAAAGATTGAGATAATCCACGCGGTGAACGTGGTTCCGATGTTGGCGCCCATGATTACCGCCATTGACTGTGCAAGCGACATCAAGCCCGCATTCACGAAGCTCACCACCATCACGGTCGAAGCCGATGAACTCTGGATTAATGCTGTGATGAGGATACCGGTGAGCACGCCCGCGAAGCGGTTTTTAGTCATTACCGAAAGAATGTTGCGCATGCGGTCGCCTGCCACTTTCTGCAAGCCTTCGCTCATCACTTTCATTCCATAGAGGAATAGTCCTACTGCTCCAAGAAGAGTCAGGAAATTGAGAATTGAGTAGTTCATCTGCTCGATTAGTTTATCGTTTATGAATTTTAGCTGATAGCCGTTTCCTCGGCACACTGTATTTACTCCGCAAATTTACAACATAATTCGCTAAAATTCAAAAAAATTTGCACCACGATTTTTCATCTTCGCGTTTTCTCATAGCCCCGACACTTTTTTCGGTGGAAACACAGCGATTTCGTGTAAAAAATTTGGCAGTTTGGGCTATAGGCAGTATCTTTGTAGCTGCAAAAAATTATTGTTTAACTTTTGTGGAAAAATTTGGCTGCTTGCAACCACATAAAAAAATGCTAAAACTGCGTTCCAAGCTCCTCCTTCGAGAGTATGCGCCTCGGAGCGCCGTCGCCACAGTAGCAAAGCTGCCCTTGCTGCACAGGCGTGGAAGGACGGAGTGAAATCAACATTTTTGAGGACCGTTGCTTAAGCTTTTTCCACTTTATCTAAAAAAATTGGAAAAATGAACTATTTATTCACTTCTGAATCAGTATCGGAGGGCCACCCCGACAAGGTGGCTGACCAAATCAGTGATGCAATTCTCGACCGCTTTCTCGCCTACGACCCACAATCGAAGGTGGCTTGCGAAACTCTCGTTACCACCGGACAGGTGTTTGTTGCCGGCGAGGTGAAGAGCGATGCCTACATCGACCTCATGGAGGTGGCGCGTGGCGTGATTAGCCGCATCGGCTACACGCGTAGCGAGCTGAAGTTTGATGCCGAATCGTGTGGCGTACTCTCGGCTCTGCACGAGCAGTCGCAAGACATCAACCGCGGTGTGGAACGCGCCGTGGCTGAAGACCAGGGTGCCGGCGACCAGGGCATGATGTTCGGCTACGCCTGCAATGAGACTTCCAACTACATGCCGCTCTCGCTCGACCTCTCGCACATGCTGCTGCGCGAGCTTTCAGCCATTCGCCGCGAGGGAAAGGTGATGACCTACCTACGCCCCGACTCCAAGAGCCAGGTGACAGTGGAATACGACGAGCAGAATCACCCCGTGCGCATTCACACCATCGTAATCAGCACCCAGCACGACGAATTTATCGCTCCTGCCGACGACTCTAAGGCGGCTCAGGACGATGCCGACCGCCGAATGCTCGACCGCATCTACACCGACGTGCGCGACATTCTCCTGCCTCGCGTCATCGCAAAGCTCCCCGAGAAGATCAAGACAATGATCGACGACCGCCTCATTCTCCACGTGAACCCCACAGGAAAATTCGTGATTGGTGGCCCGCACGGCGACACAGGCCTCACCGGACGCAAAATCATCGTTGATACCTACGGCGGAAAAGGCGCCCACGGTGGTGGTGCTTTCTCGGGAAAAGACCCCTCGAAGGTCGATCGCTCGGCTGCATATGCCGCCCGCCACATCGCCAAGAACGTAGTGGCTGCCGGAATTGCCGACGAAGTGCTCGTGCAAGTGGCTTATGCCATCGGTGTAGCTCGCCCCGTGAGCCTCTGCGTAAACACCTACGGCACTTCGCACGTTGCCCTGAGCGACGCCGAGATTGCAGCAAAGCTCAACAGCATCTTCGATATGCGTCCCAATGCAATCGAACGCCGCCTGAAGCTCCGCAACCCGATATACGAGGAAACTGCCGCCTATGGCCACGTGGGTCGTGCCCCACGCACCATCGTCAAGGAGTTCCGCTCGAAATACGAGGGTAACAAGACTCTCACCGTGGAGCTGTTCACCTGGGAGAAACTCGACTATGTGGAGCGACTCAAGAGCGAATTTGGGCTGTAACCCAACAAAATACTACATAACAATCACTTTTTTATTAACCAAACAACTGATTTTTTATGGCCAACAAATTCCTTAACGACTTCAAGAATTTTGCCATGAAGGGCAACGTGCTCGATATGGCAGTCGGTGTTATCATTGGTGGTGCCTTCGGAAAGATCGTATCGTCGGTAGTTGCCGACGTGATTATGCCTCCCATCGGACTCCTCGTGGGTGGCGTGAACTTCACCGACCTGAAATTCACAATGAAAGATGCCGTTCCCGAGCTTAAAGACGAAGCCGGAAATGTCATTCAGCAGGCTGCCGATGCCGTTACGCTCAACTATGGCAACTTCCTGCAGGTGACTTTCGACTTCCTTATCATCGCATTCTCGGTGTTCCTCTTCATTCGCCTCATCGGCAAGCTCTCGCGCAAGAAGGAGGAGGAGAAGCCCTCTCCCGCACCGGCTCCCGAGCCATCGACTGAGGAAAAACTGCTCACCGAAATCCGTGACCTCCTCAAGGAGCAGAAGAAATAATATCGCAAGTGAGGCACAGCCCCTGTGCGTCATCTTTAACACTACCCCGGCACAAGGGGCAGTGCGAAGGCTTTCCACCGAATTTTTCCACAGTGCCACAATTTTCGAGACAAAAATTTGGATAATTCGGTGAAATAGCCTACCTTTGCAGTCGCAAATGAGACGAAGAGTCGCATTTGATTAGGATTGGACTATGGTGTAATGGTAGCACAACAGGTTTTGGTTCTGTTTGTCCAAGTTCGAATCTTGGTAGTCCAACCATACGGCAAGGAGTTTTGATAGCATCAAAGCTCCTTGCTCATTTTTTGTAGAAAAAGTATTGGTGTTGTTATTGTTTTGTTGATTTTTCTGAGTAATTTTGCAGTGGTTATAGGTATTTCTGCGTGCACACAGTGCACCGCAGCGGTTATCTATGCCATTATTTTGTTTAGATTAAAGACCTACCGACGATGATCGATTTCACACCTATTGCACGAATGGCATTCAGCAGCCGGCTCATGGCTGCGCAGCGGTTTGTGAATCACGGCGACACGGTGCAGCGCGAGGAGCTTGACATGCTCCTGCAGCAGGCATCGCGCACCGAGATAGGGGTGAAATATGGCTTCGGCGACCGCATGACCTACGCACAATTCCGGGAGCGCGTGCCGCTGCACAGCTATGAAGACCTGCGCCCACAAATCATGCGCATGGTGCGTGGCGAAAAAGATGTGCTGTGGCGAGGCAAAGTGACTCGCTTTGCACAGTCGTCGGGCACAAGCGACGGCAAGAGCAAGTATATCCCCATAAGCGACGAGTCGCTCAAGCGTTGCCACTACCGCGGTGGCAGCGATGTGGTGGCGCACTATCTCAACATCAACCCCGACAGCCGCATGTTCTCGGGCAAGGGTTTCATTCTTGGCGGCAGCTTTGCCAATGAGCTTAATCTGCCTCGCGGAGTGCAGGTGGGCGATCTCTCGGCCAACCTTATCGCCAATATCAACCCCATTGTGAACCTGGTGCGAGTCCCCGACAAGGCTACAGCCCTCATGGAAGACTGGAACCGCAAGCTGCCGGCTCTCGTGGAGGCAAGCCGCAAGCAGAACATAACCAACATCTCGGGGGTGCCTTCGTGGTTCCTCACCGTGCTCAAAGAGGTGATTAAGCGCGAAGGAGCATCGACCATTCACGATGTGTGGCCAAATCTGGAGGTATTCTTCCACGGAGGCATCAGCTTTGAGCCTTATCGCGACGAATATGCCTCGATTTGCGACAACAGCCGCATGCACTACCTTGAAACCTACAACGCATCAGAGGGCTTCTTTGCCGTGCAGTCGTCGGCCGAAAGCAACGCCATGCTGCTTCTGCTCGATGTGGGCGTGTTCTATGAGTTTATCCCGATTGAAGACATCGACAATCCGTCGCCGCGCGTGCTACCGCTGTGGGAAGTGGAGACAGGGAAGACCTATTCGCTCGTAATCACCGCCAACAATGGGCTGTGGCGCTACCAGATTGGCGACACCGTGCGCGTGGAACAGACGTCGCCGGTGAAAATACGCATCGCCGGACGCACTAAGCACTTCATCAATGCATTCGGCGAGGAGCTGATGGTGCACAATGCCGACGAAGCCCTTGCCCGCACCTGCCGCGAAACCGGCGCCCTGATTGCCAACTACACCGCCGCCCCGGTATATGCCCACGGCGAAAGCCACGGACACCACCAGTGGCTCATTGAGTTCAACCGCCGTCCTGCCGACATGGAGCTATTTGCCGATGCCCTCGACAGCCATCTGCAAGACGTAAACAGCGACTACGAGGCGAAGCGCTCGGGAAGCATCTTCCTCGACCGCCTCACCATCACCGAAGCACGCCCGGGACTCTTCGACCGCTGGCTCGGAAGCACAGGCAAGCTCGGTGGACAGCGCAAAGTGCCGCGCTTGAGCAACGACCGCAAAATTATGGAGTCGATGCTCGCCATGAACGGGGAGTAGGACTCCCCCAACCAATGACAAAAATTATAAAAACCAAATCAATAAAGCAACAATGCGAAAACTTTCACTAACATTTATCGTGCTGCTCGGCTCTATGCTGACGGCACTTGCAGGACAACCCAAATATGTATTCTATTTCATCGGCGATGGAATGGGTCTGGGTCATGTGCTTTCTGCCGAAACCTACAACCGCACCGTACTCGGCAACACCGAGCACATCACTATGCTACAATTCCCGGTGACCACTGTGTGCACTTCCTACTCGGCAAGCAGCAAAATCACCGACTCGGCAGCCTCGGGAACTGCCCTCTCTACCGGCTCTAAAGCCAACAACTACTCACTCGGCGTGACACCCGACGGCAACAACTGCTACAGCCTCGCAACCGACCTGAAGAAGCAGGGCTATGGCGTTGCCATTGCTTCGTCGGTGCCTATCGACGATGCCACTCCGGCAGCATTCTATGCCCACGTAGAAAGCCGCAAGATGTTCTACGAAATCGGTCTCGACCTCGCCAAGAGCGACTATGACTTTTTCGCCGGAACCAAGCTCCGCGGTCTCAAGGACAAGGACGGCAAGGAAAACGACCTGATGGCTACTATCAAGAAGAGTGGCTACACAGTGGTGTATGGTGCCGACGGCTACAACAGTGAGAAGGGCAAAAAACACCCTAAGATGCTCCTGCTTAGCGCCGACAACGGCCAGGAACACAATGGTTTCACCATCGACAGCACTGCCACCAATCTCTCACTGGAGTTTGTCACCGCTGCCTGTATGGAGCACCTGCAGAAGTATAGCCCCGATAAGTTCTTCATGATGGTGGAGGGCGGAAATATCGACTGGGCTGCCCACTCCAACGACGGCGGAACCGTGATAAAGGAAATTCTAAACTTCAACAAGTCGATTCAGCTTGCCTACGACTTCTATAAGCAGCACCCCGATGAGACGCTTATCGTGGTCACTGCCGACCACAACACAGGCGGAATGACACTCGGCGTGAACAAGGGTCCAAAGGAGGTTGACCTCGGTGTATTCGACTACCAGCGCACTTCGCTCGAGCTGTTCCAGAGGTATTGCCTCGACCTGCAGAAGAGTGGCAAGCAAGTCACTTGGGAGGAAATGAAGGCTATCCTCAATGAGAAACTCGGACTCTTCGGAGCAGTGAAGGTGAGTGAGAAGCGCGAGAAGCAGCTTCAAGAGGCTTTCAACCGCACTTTCATCACTCGCGATGCCGGCGACGAGAAAACGCTCTATGCTACGTTCAGCGAATTTGTGAAGATCGTGTTCGACGTACAGAACCATTGTGCCGGTATCGGCTGGACATCGACCAACCACACCGGCGACTTCACTCCGGTATTTGCCGTGGGAGTGGGAGCGGAGCAATTCAGCGGTCTGCGCGACAACACCGACTTGCCACGCATTATGCGCCAACTCACCGGCATTTCACGATAACAGCCCATGTTTTTGCTACCACAAGAATTAACATAAAACACAAAAAAATGGTGCGTCGATTTAATTTTTGGCGCACCATTTTTTAAGAAATTATTTTTCTGACAAAAAAATATGAAAATTTTTGCGCCCAATGAGATTTTTTTGTCAAAATCGGCAAGGCAAAAATATCAACCTCATAAATAGTTGATTCACAAATAAATACAATCATAAAATAGCGAACTGTGTGCGTTTTTTGAGGCGTTTTATACCTCTAATTTTCAATAAATTAGAGAATAAAAACGTAAATTTTACATTATTTATGAATCGTTAATATAAATTGAGTTTTGTGTTTGAAAAAAAGTTTATACCTTTGTATCGGAAAAATAACGGACAACAAAACTAAGATCAAACAACAACAAACAACAAAAATATATACTTGAATTTTGGTTATGAGGGGGGTGTGCTTTTGTGAAAAAGCGCACTTTTCAATTTTATATACCCCTATATCGGGGGAAGATATGGGTGAATAGGATCAATAGGACTAATAAGACTAATGGGGCAATGGTGGCGGCATTGCTGCGCTCGCCGCGAAGGATGCAGAGTGCCGGGTGGCTCGGTCGCACCAAGGCGCGACCCTACGTTGCCATTCGGTGTGCTGGCGTGAGCAATAGTGGCAGTGTGCCGGGTGGCGTGAGCGGTGGTGGCATTGCAGCGCTCGCCGCGTGGGTGGCACAAAAAAAGAGACACAAGCCCCACTTTCACAGCGTCACGCTTGCGCCTCGCATCATCGAGAGATATTGAAACTTAACAGAAATGCCTTATTTGTGCATCGGGCGAACTTTTTTCGCCCATTCTTATTACCTTTTCTACAACTATAACTAACAAGAGGTAGAAAAAGTTCGACAGAAAATCAATTTTTTTCAAAAAATTTTCGGTCAATGTCATAATCCACTATGAATGTGCATTATAGCCCGCTCAATTCACGAAGAATTTTTTCAACGTGGGGCGTTGGGCTCACGCGCCATGCATCGGTGAGATATGCTTGAGCCAAGGCTGCATAGTCGGCTCGCGCAGCCTCATCGGTGGTTTGGCGGAGAGCGGTATAGTAATATACACCCATATTGAGCAGAGCATCATAGTCGGCGGGCTCATGCGACACTATGTGGCGGTAGCAGCGCATGGCATCGTCGGGGCGCGAAGCCTTCATGTAGGCATTGGCAAGGATTCGGGCGAGCTGGAGACTCTCGGGCGTTTCGTCGAGCATAGTCTCAGCAATCCCAATCACACCCTCGGCATTGTTGCGGAAATCGTAGTAGTCGAGCAAATACACATTGATGCCTCGCGCGAGCCACGGCTGGCGGTCGCGCACAAGCAGCAACAGCTTCTCATACTCATCACCCTCGCCCATGGCAAACGAGATGCCTTTCACCCCCGAGAAAATCGAGTCGAGAGCAATGCCTTGCTTCTGTGTCCGTTCAAAGAAGCGCATCTGCTCATCTTGGTTGCGTAACATTCCGCTGGTGAAGATGGCGTGATAATACGATGCCACATCGCCCGGACGCAACTCAAGCATCACCTCATACATAGCCAGGGCGCTTTGCCACTCCTGATACTTGAAGAAGCGGTCGGCACGCACCTTGGCAGCCTCATAGCGGCGAACGCTATCAGCCACCTCGGCTTGCACGCTGAAGGCGAGCCACATAGTGAGTAATGCAAGAATTATCTTTCGCATAATGCAATTAATCTTTTTCCACCCCAAAATTATGCAAAAATTTCGGCAAAACAGCTACCGTGTGGCATTTTTTTAATAATTTTGGAGGAAATTTTCAGTAAGAAACAAGAACTGTTTATTATGGACGAATTAAGAGTCGTTGTATCAAATATCTGGGAGATGATTGGCTTGCAGGGCAATGTGCTTGCCGAAGTAACTCACTGGTCGCTGCTTGCGCTATCCTTGCTTTTCGCGCTGCTTTGCGGCACTCTTGCAAGCCGCATTGTGCGCCCTGTGGTGCACAAGATAATAGAGAAATCGTCGTCGAAAATCGATGATGTGCTGCTCAACGACGATGTGCTGCGCTCGGCTTGCCGCATTATCCCGGCAATTGTATTCCTGTTTCTCGCCCCGCTCAGCTTCGAGGGGAAACGTCCCGACGAACTTGCCTATGTGCTCATAGAGCGTGCAAGCGACATCTACCTCACGGTGATGATTCTGTCGCTCGCCAATCACATTCTCAATAATCTCACACGGCTCAGCACCGTGCATGACCACCTGCGCGACCACTACATCATAGGGCTTGTGCAGTTTCTGAAACTTGTACTGTTCTGCCTCGGCGCGATTATTGTGGTGGCTATCGTAATCAACCGTTCACCACTCTCGCTCATCGCCGGACTCGGTGCCGCTGCCACGGTGATGATGCTCCTGTTCCGCGACAGCATTGTGGGTCTCGTAGCTGGCATTCAGCTCAATGTGAACGATATGCTGAAACCGGGCGACTGGATAACCATCAACAAGCTCGGCGTTGACGGATATGTGCAGAAGGTGTCGCTCACCACGGTGAAGGTGCGCAACTTCGACAACACCATTGCCACCATTCCGCCCTCTATCCTCGTGAGCGACTCGTTCATGAACTGGAAAGAAATTGCCGAGCGCGGTCGCCGCGTGAAGCGCACCATCTATATCGACGTGAACTCTATACGCTTCTGCACCGCTGCCGAGCTTGCCGACTATGCCGCACAAGGGCTGGTGAGCGATGCCGAGGTGGCAGCCAAGGAGCCGCGCGTGGTGAACCTCACTGTGTATCGCCGCTTTGTGACGCAATATCTGCGCGGCAACAGCGAGGTGCGACAGGAAGACTGGCTCATGGTGCGCCAACTCGAGCACACCCAGGGCGGACTGCCCATTGAACTCTATTTCTACTTCGGCGAGAGCGAATTTGTGCGCTACGAACAGCTTGCAGCCGAAGCCATGGAGTATATCATAGCTTCGGCTGCACGGTTTGGTGTGCGGCTCTACCAGTCGCCCACAGGAGGCGATTTGGCGGCGTTTCTGGGCACGCTGCAAGTGCGGTGATGTGAATGGAAGCTCAAGGTGCCACCTTGCAGCAGAGCGGCTCTAAAGGGGCTGCAATCGGTTACTTCTTCAGCTCGGCGAGGTGGCGGCGGTAGGCTGCCAGCAGATCGCTCTCCGAGATGTCGAGCAGTACGGCTTGGCGCATGAAGGGGTCAAGCTCTTCGGCAAGAAACACCTCGCGACGCATTCGCTTTATTGCCTCAACGGCGTTGTCGGCTACGAAAAGTCCCACGCCACGGCGGTTGAGCAGCACGCCACGCTGCTGAAGATAGTCGAACGACCGCGCCACAGTGTTGGCACTCACCTCAATCATCTGGGCATATTCGCGCACCGAGGGAATGCGTCCGGCTTCGGCATAGGTGCCGAGGATAATGTCCTCACACACGCGGTCGGCGATTTGCAGATATATTGCTTTGTTTTCATTAAACTTTATCATAAATGAATATGGAGATTATCGACACTAATGCCGTGATTAACAATGCGGTTACCATCACTCACTTTTTATTGATTACGCGGCCTACCACCTCGGCACGGGTGAAGATGTTGTAGGCGAGAACCCAGTTGATTACACCGATTGTTCCGGTGACTATATCGACCGAAGTAGTGACTTTAATGAAGAAGTTTGAACTTACTCCCACAAGCACTGCCGATGACATAAGCACGAAATACACTGCCAGAATGGCTATGAGGGTCTTAAACAACGCCTTGTTGTGCCAGATGCAGCTGCCAAGCACGAAAATCGAGTTGAAGCAGAAAAGTCCAAGCAGGAATCCTCCTATTTTCACATCGTTCACTATCATTGCCGGAATGTTCATGAACTGAACATAGTCGCTGCAGGGAGTATCGACAACATATCGGAAAGTGATGTAACGAATCAACTCATACACTTCGAGCGTCAAGAACGTGAGCAGCGGCATAATCACAGTCACCAAGATTGCCCCGAAGATGAATTTCTCCTGCTGTGAGGCAGGCGACATGATGCGTGCGATGCGTTTTGCCTTATTATCCATATTCCACGCAGCGAGCGAGCCATAGAACACGGCAGCCAATACGAACCACAGCCGCACCCAGTTGCGCTCAAGCACACCATTGGTGAGCGAGAAAGCCATAGGGTCGCATTGCAAAGTGGCGGCACGTGCCCACTCCGATTCATAGATGCCATAGCACATTGCAAGTCCGGTGAAGGTGATTGCGCCGAGGAGAGTGCCTAATTGCAGCAGTAGCTGGCGGCGCTGTTCGGTAAATTCTTTTTTTGCGAAAGCCACGAAGCGTGGCAGCGAGAAAATATCATTTGAAGTGTTCATAATCGTTTCAGGCGTTTTTGGGGTTGAAAATTCCGGTTATACGGTCGCAGTCGGCGAGAGTGGCGTTGAATAGCGTCTCAAGGTTAAGCTCGGTTTCCTCGTCGCCGGTGTTGGGGAGCACAAGGCTGTAGCCCATCACTGAAGGCTGCGAGAACAGAGCTTCATCGGTATCGGCTGCTGTGCCATTCTCCACAAAGCGCAATTTGGCGGTGATGCTTGCCACACTCGCATCGAGCAGCACCCGGCTGTTATCGACGATTACCACATGGTCGATGCAGCGGTCGATGTCGCGCACTTGGTGGGTGGAGATGAGAATGGTGCGGTCGTCGGTCATCTGGCTTGCCACAAGGCGGCGGAACTGGCTCTTACCGGGAATGTCGAGCCCGTTGGTAGGCTCGTCCATCAGCATAAGGCTGGTGTGAGTGGCAAAGGCAAAGCTCATGAGCACTTTCTTCTTCTGTCCCATCGAGAGCGCCGAGAGCGACTTGATTTCGGGATCGACGTCGAAGATTGCGAGGTTTTGCAGCATGTCGTCGTAGCTGAAACGGGGATAGAGTGCACCATTGAGAGTGGCAAACTCGCGCAGCGACATTCGCGGCAGCTCAAACTCCTCAGGCACCACATAAACGTCGGATAGGGTAGAGGGGCGGCGCAGGCGCACGTCGGTGTCACACATTGTCACCTTGCCGGCTTTGGGCGTGAGCAAGCCAGCCATGAGATAGATGAGAGTGGATTTGCCGGCACCGTTTAGTCCGAGCAATCCATAGACCTTGCCGCGCTCAAGTGAGAGCGAAAAGTCGGTGAAAACGGGCTTCTGCTTCAGCCAACCGTAGCTGAAAGCGAGGCGCTCCACCTGCATGATTTGGTTGTTGTTGCTTGTTTCATTCATTGTTTCGTTCATAATTTTATATTTTTGCATTCAGATAAATTGTTCTCATTTTTTTCAATTGTTCTCATTTTTTCAAGCATCACGGCATTGAGAGTTGCCGTGTCTTAGTGTATCAGTGTGCTTGTACACTGCAAAACTACAACAGTTATTTCACTTGTCAATAAGATTTTTGAGATTTAACACTAATTTAACACTTCGAGGGGTGAATAGGACCTATTAGACCTATTAGACTAATAGGGAGTGGTGGGCAGTGGGCGGCATTGCTGCGATTGCCTGGGCTGGATAGCAAAAGGATGAGACTTAACACAAGCCCCACCCCTCGGAATTTAGTATAAAAACAAAGAAACTCTCTTTTTGTCGTTTTCTTTTTTGTGATGTGCCGGGCTTAGCCCGGAGTATAGTTCCTTAACAATCTTTTTATACCCAGATTATAACCATTAAATACCTAAACCTATTTACTAATCATTAAACCTTTTGTCGTCGTTATGTTGTTGCCTGAAATATATAATTGATAGATTGTGTCAATTTTCAGCCACCGAGCGCATCCATTCGCTCTCACTTGGCACTTCCTCGGCAATCTCGGTGTGAACCTCGGTGCCATATTCCTCATCGTGCTGCGACTTGTCGAGACCGATGCGCTCACTCTTTGCCGATACTCTCATGCGCACCATCTTGTTGGTGAGCCAATAGAGTGCGTAGCTCATGATGAATGTGTAGCTAAACACTATCACCACGGCGAGCATGTGATTAAGGAAGAACTCCAAGTGGCTAACCTCGGCTCCTTCGGCTTGCGGATAGAAGTAGCTGTAGGTGAACACTCCTGTGAGCACAGTGCCCACGATTCCTCCAAGTCCGTGGGTGGGGAACACGTCGAGTGCATCGTCAAACAGGTGAGTCTTAGCCTTATAGGTCACTGCCATGTTACAGATGAGCGTGGTGACAAACGAGATGAATATGCTCTGTCCCACAGTCACCCAGCCGGCACTCGGGGTGATTGCCACAAGTCCTACCACTGCTCCGATGGCAGCGCCCATTGCCGACGGGCGGCGTCCCAGCACGCAGTCGAGGAACACCCATGTTGCCATGGCTGTTGCGGCGGCTGTGTTGGTGTTGAGGAATGCCGAGATTGCCACGCCATCGGCTGCAAGCGACGATCCTCCATTAAAACCAAACCAACCAAGCCACAACAATGCTGCTCCAAGCAGCACAAATGGGATATTTGCAGCCTTGCCCTCTTCGCTCTTGCGCTTTCCAAGGAAGATGGCTCCGGCGAGAGCGGCAACGCCCGATGCTGCATGCACCACGATTCCTCCGGCAAAATCATGCACGTGCATCTGTGCGAAGATTCCCTCGGGGTGCCACGTCCAGTGCGCAAGCGGACAATACACAAATATCACCCATAGCATCATAAAGATTAGATAGCTGGAGAATTTCACTCGTTCGGCAAACGAACCCGTGATAAGCGACGGCGTGATAATGGCAAATTTCATCTGAAACAGCGCAAACAACGCCAGCGGAATTGTGGTCACGCCCAAGTCGATTTGCGACAATGGCGACGTGCCGGGCGCTCCCATATTCTCGCATCCCACATGATTAAGCATAAAGAAATCGGCAGGGTTGCCTATCAATCCGCCTATATCGTTGCCAAACGATAATCCAAAACCAAATACAATCCATATCACACTCACCACACCCATCACTATGAAGCTTTGCAGCATAGTGCTGATTACATTCTTGGCGCGTACCATTCCTCCATAGAAGAACGCCAGTCCGGGCGTCATCATCAGCACAAATATAGTGGCTGTTATCATCCATGCTATATTGGCATAGTCTTGTGCCGCCAAATTATCGGGCAATGTGAAATTTCCCTCTTGTCCCGTCAGCCCCACGCCAAGCAATGAAATCAACGTAACTAAGCTGAACAAAATTAACCATCTCTTTTTCATCGTCTTTTCTTTCATTTTATTCTAAATTTCCTTTTTATGCCGTAAGCGAGTCAGATTGACCGCAAAACGAACGATTAAATAACCTTTTGCAATCTTTTTCGCTGCAAAAGTATCTATTTGCTTTGAATTATGCAAATATTTTAGCAATTATTTTTCAGAAAGATGATTTAGGCGGCAATTTTCCACATTTATAAAGGGAATTGCCGCCTAAATGAAAGTATACGCACTATGCTATTGTCACTTGAGCTTCGAGAGGGTG
>ERZ1032130.101-NODE-101-length-26662-cov-5.301199_pt1 | contig 26662 bp, 21 predicted proteins | sample MGYA00517879_ERZ1032130 | MGnify/ENA primary metagenome ERZ1032130 (study PRJEB33719, sample SAMN04262597) | wastewater metagenome | biome: rural village; feature: animal feces; material: feces | host: Bos taurus | place: El Salvador | collected 2012-01-31 ...
ATAGAGAGCAAGGCTTACAACATACAGTACCGCGTGCTCCTCGCACGCTATCGTGGCAAGACCACCTGCCCCGAGTGTCGAGGCTCGCGCCTGAAGCGTGAAGCTTCTTTCGTGAAAATCAACGGTTGCTCCATCACCGACCTGGTGAAGATGCCAATAAAGAACCTCACAGAGTGGTTCAACAATCTTGAGCTATCTGCCACCGATGCAAAGGTAGCAAAGCGCCTGCTCGTGGAAATTCGCAGCCGTCTCGGCTTCATGAATGAGGTAGGGCTTGGCTATCTCACTCTCGACCGCCTTTCTTCAACGCTTTCGGGCGGTGAAAGTCAGCGCATCAATCTCGCCACTTCACTCGGCAGCAGCCTTGTAGGGTCAATGTATATCCTCGATGAGCCGAGCATCGGTCTTCATTCGCGCGACACTTTCCGTCTCATCAGCGTTCTCAAGTCGCTCCGCGACCTTGGCAACACGGTCATTGTCGTAGAGCACGATGAAGATATTATCCGCAATGCCGACTATCTCATCGACATCGGTCCCGAAGCCGGACGCCACGGTGGTGAAGTAATCTATCAGGGCGATGTCGCAAATCTTGCCAAAGCCACTTCAAGCTACACCTTGCAATATCTCAATGGCGAGCGCGAAATCCCCTTGCCGCCTTTCCGCCGCAAATGGACCAACTACATCGAAATCACCGGCGCAGCAGCCAACAATCTGAAGCAAGTCACCGTGCGCTTCCCGCTCGGTGTGCTCACAGTGGTTACGGGCGTGAGTGGTTCGGGAAAATCCACCATCGTCAAGGATACGCTCTACCGCGCTCTTATGCGCCACTTCGGTGAGAGTGCCGACACTCCGGGGGTGCACAAGTCGATGCGTGGCGACCTCGATTCAATCAGCAAAGTGGAATTTGTCGATCAGTCGCCAATCGGAAAATCCACCCGCAGCAACCCAGCCACCTATCTGAAAGCTTTCGATGAGATTCGCCGCCTCTACTCTGAGCAGCAGCTCTCACAGCAGATGGGCTACGCGCCCGGCTTCTTCTCCTTCAACTCCCCGGGCGGTCGCTGCGAGGAGTGCAAGGGCGAAGGCACTATCACCATCGAGATGCAATTTATGGCTGATATCACCCTGCAATGCGAGTGCTGTCACGGCAAGCGTTACAGCAAGAGCGCCCTCGAAGTGCTCTACCATGGGAAGACCATCAGCGACGTTCTCGACATGACGGTGAATCAAGCCATCGAATTTTTCAGCAAAGAGAAAGGCTCGGTCGAGAAGAAAATTGTCAGCCGATTGAAGCCGCTGCAAGATGTGGGTCTTGGCTACATCAAGCTGGGGCAGTCGTCATCTACCCTCTCGGGAGGTGAAAACCAACGCGTGAAGCTCGCCTACTACCTCACCGGTGAGAAGAACTCACCCACTCTGTTCATCTTCGACGAGCCTACCACCGGTCTTCATTTCCACGACATCAACACGCTAATGAAGTCGTTCAACCAGCTCATCGACAATGGTCACAGCATCATCATCATTGAGCACAATATGGACGTAATCAAATGCGCCGACCACATCATCGACATGGGGCCCGATGGCGGCGATGCCGGCGGCAATGTGGTTGCCACAGGCACCCCCGAAGAAATTGCCTCATGCCCCGACAGCATCACAGGCTACTACCTCCGCCCTAAGCTCCACATTTAGCAGATAGAAGGCTTTTCGCCCCATTTTAATAGTCAAATCGCAGAAATACCATCTTTTGGCGATAATCCGAGCAGTGTTTTCACAATATTTGAGTATTGCACGGCCTTTCTCACCGCAGTAATTTTGCAGTGTAAATTTTTTAACACATAAAAATTACTTTTCAGAAAGCATCTTTTACTCCTGACTGTTATGAAAACCCTGCTCAGAATCTTTGCAATGCTGCCTTTCGCAGTGCCTTTTGCAGCTGCGGCTCACTCTGCCGACAGCGACTCCACTAATGTTGCTTCACCTAAATCATTTGCCTCTCGTTTCACCCTTGGTGGCTATGGCGAGGCGGTGATGACACGCAACTTCTACAGCGATGCGTGGCAGCGATACACACGCCCCGAGCAGCACGCCGACGACCCAAGTCATGGCCGATTCGATATCCCACATGTAGTTCTGATGATTGGCTATGACTTTGGCCGTGGCTGGACTATGGGTTCCGAGCTCGAATTTGAGCATGGTGGCACTGAGAGTGCTGTAGAGATGGAAGCCGAAGAGACGGGAGAGTATGAGAGCGAGATTGAGCGCGGTGGCGAGGTCGCGCTCGAGCAGTTCTGGATTCAGAAGAGCTTCAACCGGGCTTTCAACCTCCGCATGGGTCACATCATTGTGCCTGTGGGAATGACTAATCAGCACCACCTGCCTACGGAGTATTTCACCGTATATCGTCCCGAAGGTGAGAACACTATTTTCCCTTGCACATGGCACGAAACAGGCATTAGCCTATGGGGGCGTACCGATAATTGGCGATATGAGGTAATGTTCCTGCCGGGTCTCGACTCCGACCGTTTCGGTTCTGAAGGCTTTATCCACGACGGTGCCGGCAGTCCCTACGAATTTAAGATTGCCAATGCCTATGCCGGAGCTTTCCGCATCGACAATTACTCAATACCTAATCTCCGACTTAGCCTCAGTGGCTACTATGGAAGCAGTTTCAGCAACTCGCTCACAAAGAACAGCAAGTACAGCCATTGCCATGGAGAGGTGATGATGGGCTCTTTCGATTTCATGTTCAAGAACCGCCATGTCATCGCCCGGGGGAATTTTGACTGGGCACACCTCAACGACTCACGCGAAATCACCGAATTCAACCGCGGCAGCATGTCCACGGCTTCTCCTTCGCCCAAGACTGCCGTTGGCTCCGATGCAGTGGCTACGGGCATAGAGCTTGGTTACGACATTTTCTCGGCTCTCCACAGCCGCAAACTCGATAATCAGCAGCTATGGGTGTTCGGGCACTATGAATACTACGACTCAATGGCTAAGGTGGCTACCGGAATAATGGACTACAACTGGTGTGGCAAGCACCGCATTGCTTTCGGCTTTAACTACTATCCGCTGCGCGAGATTGCCGTGAAGGCTGAATTTTCCAAGCGTTTCTATCAGCAACCCTACAACAATGAGCCTTCGGTATCTATAGGCATCGTGTATGCAGGCTATTTCCTCCACTAATCTCATCACTCGGGAAACCATAATTTTTTATCAATCATAAAAATATCTATTTTATTATGCAATTATATTCAAAACTGAAGCTGCCACTTCTTTGCGCAGCAGCTGCCTTGGCAGCATCTTGTAGCAGTAATGGCGACGACCCTGCTTCTCCGCTCAGTGAAAAGGAGGCGGCACTCCAGGCTGTAAACGAACGTTTCGTTGAAGCTACAGTCGTGCCTATATACAGCAGTCTTGCCGACAAATCAATCGCTCTGCAATCTGCTTTGGAACAACTGCGCAATAGCCCTACCGATGCACGTGTGGCTGAGGCTTGCAATCTTTGGAAGGAGTCGCGCCAATATTGGGAGTGGAGCGAGGCTTTCCTCTTCGGTGCTGCATCGAAATACTACATCGACCCGCACATCGACACCTGGCCACTCGACATTACCGCCCTTAACCGCCTACTCAACAGCAAGGATATGATGGACGACATCGAGAATGTGGTTGCCAACCTCAACTACGGTCTTGTAGGCTACCATGCCGTGGAATACGTGATTTTCCGCGATGGTAATTGCCGCGCTGCAACCGAAATCTCCACCGATGAACTGCGTTATGCCGTTGCTGTGGCTAAGGATCTCGCACTCAGCTGCTGCCGTCTTGAGGCTGCATGGGCAGGAATGGACAATATCACTGCTGCAAAACGCACGATAATCGAAGATGCCGAAATGGAGCCAGAGGACAACTTCGGTGAGCAGATGCGTTTGTGCGGTCAGGCAGGTAGCACTTGGAAATCAATCACTCTTGGTTCCGACCAGATTATCGAGGGATGCAAGGACATCGTTGATGAAGTGGGCAACTCCAAAATCGGCAAGCCGCACACCGGCGAGGACGAGAGCTACATTGAGTCTCCGCATGCCTATAACTCCATTCAGGACTTTATCGACAACATCGAAAGCGTGCGCTATGCCTACTTTGGAGGCTTCGGAGCTACTTCGGCTCACAAGAACTCGGTGAGCGCCTATATCCGCTCGGTCGATCCTGCTGCCGACGAGGCTGTCATCAAGGCTATCGACGCCTGCATTGAATCTATCGAGGCAATGCCGCGCCCGTTTGTAAAGAACTATAAGGCCGCCCAGGTGGGTACTGCCATGGAGGCTTGTGATGCCCTCAATGAGGCTCTTACTGCCGCTCAGAAAGCACTGTACAAATAAATTAATCATAATCTCTACAATCCGGCAATGGCTTGCAGGCTATAGCAGGCTTGCAAGCATTGCCATTTAAAAGTTACAAGAATCATCATGAAATGCAAATATCTTTCTTTAGCAATGTGCATCGCTGCACTATCTGCATGCAGCGATAGCAACCCGGATCCGGAATCTCCTCTGGAACCTACCGAACTCGCCGAGGAGTGGTATTCGGGAGGAAAACTCGGCACTGTGTTCAATGAAACCACCTATGCCTACGAGCAACCTACTCCGGCCATCGAGAATGCAGGTCTCACACAGGCATTCAAGCACGGTGAACAGCAATTCGAGCGCGATTTCAATGAAAATTCCACCGGTGCTTTCTCGGGCCTTGGTCCGCTCATGGTGCGTCGTGGCTGCCTCTATTGCCACCCTAACTACGGGCATGGCAAACGACAGACTGAATACTGTGCCAACACTATGGGCAATGGCTATCTACTCGTTATCACCGATGAAAACGACAACTACCTAAGCTCGCTCACCGGTATGCCACAGACTCTCGCCGTAGCACCTTTTAAGGCTCCTGTTGATGAAACGAAAATCAGAATCGAATGGAAAGACTACACCGACGAATGGGGAAACCGTTTCCCCGATGGTGAATCTTACAGCCTCATCTATCCCGAAGTCTCTATTCCCGAAGATGCCTATTATGTGCCACTCGAAGTCACCCTCAATGGCGTGACGACCACCGTTCCACACAGCAATGTGAAAGTGCGCCTCGAATCCACTATCGGCATCTACGGCACCGGATTGCTCGATGCCATCGACGACAATGACCTGAAGGCTCAGTATGCCGCCGAGGAAGCTGCCGGAGTGAAACTGAATCCTGCCATTTTTGCCAACGGAAACTGGGTAAAGACCTATGGCAATACAGGGCGTCCTCTGAGATTCACCTATGCCCTCTCCCGAGGTCCGCTGCAAGATGCTGCCGGTGCCAATGCAATATGGAACATCACCAACGTCACACGCAGCGACCGCCGTTATCACTACATGACTGCCACCTATGCCCGCACTGCCTCAAAAGACCCTGAAGTGCAGGCTGAGTTCTACAAGTATTTCCCCGAGCGCAAATCCGACCAAGGAGTAGAGGCTGATATATACAACTATCTCATGTCGCGCGACCTCAACGTGGAAATGAGCGATGAGGACTACATCAACTTCATGGTATGGCACCGTGGACTTGCCGTTCCTGCTGCCCGCGATCTCGATGAGCCTGATGTGCAGCGCGGTAAGCAACTGTTCACCGAGATTGGCTGCGCCTACTGCCACCGTCCGTCGTGGACTACCGGCGACGACCGTTTCACCGACCCCAATGGCTTGTTCACCGATGCCGATGCGCGTCTGCCTCGATATCCATATCAGAAAATTTGGCCTTACACCGACATGGTGCAGCACCGCCTCAACATGAAGAACAACATTCGCACCGGCTGGTGCCGCACTACTCCGCTTTGGGGGCGTGGACTGAGCGAAATGATCAATGGCGGTGTTGATCGTCTGCACGATTGCCGTGCCCGCACTGTCATCGAGTCGATCATGTGGCATGGCGATGCTCAGAGCGACGCCCGCCGGTCGGTAGAGAAGTTCCGCGTACTTTCTAAGGACGACCGTGATGCCATCGTAAGATTCATCAACTCAATATAATCGTCTATGACGCTGTGTAATCTCAAGAAGCGTCGTCAAACCCTGCTCCTTCACATCGCCTTCGCGGTGATGATTGTGGGCGGGGTTGTTACGTGGACGACAAGCCTCCAAGGCTCCATTGTGGTTGGCAAGAAGGTTGCCACAGGCTGCATCACCCTCAATTCGGGCGAAACCGCGCAACTCCCATTCGCAGTGAAGCTCTCGCATTTTGAGGTTGTGAACTACCCCGGTACCGATTCTCCTATGGACTATCGGTGCTCCGTCACCGTAACAGCTCCCGAAGTGATATGCGGAACGCTGTCGATGAACAATGTATTCAGCTATCGTCACTACCGTTTCTATATTCACAGCTATATGCCCGATGCCGATATGGTGCAACTTTCAGTGTTCTACGACCCGTATGGAATTGCAATCACCTACACTGGATATGCCTTGCTACTCTATGCCCTGATTCTTTTCTTCTTCGATCGCCGCAGCAATTTCAGATTGCTGCTCTTGATGTTCAACCGTAAAAGCAATTACAAATCCGAGATATGAAACTTTCGCTTCGTTTTCTGCTGTTTGTCGTGTCACTATTCACCACATCGGTTTGCTTTAGTGCTTCTACCTTGCCACGCCATCTTCCTGCCGATGTAGCCGACACCTTCTGCGACCTGCATGTGCTCTACAACGGACGCATCTGCCCGCTCCACACGCTCGCGCACAATTTCACCATGAAACTAACCGGCAGAAGTTCCTATCGCGGACTGACTGCCGAACAGGTTTTCACCGGCTGGATTTTCCATTTCACTTCGTGGCGTGGCGAGAAAATGATAAGATTGAAAGGCTCTGCTGCCGGCAACCTTCTCGGGATTGACGGCTCCCATGCTGCGCTTTCCGATTTCTTCGACGGGTCGGGTGTGTATATTCTCAGGCGTTACATCGCAATTGATTCATCTTCCGACTCTCTGCACACGACAAGTCGCATTCCTGAGGCCGACAGGAAGTGCATCGCCGATGCACACGAGAAATTCAGCATTTTCCAGATGCTCTACGCCGGACAGCTACTGAAGATTTTTCCTCTACGCGACGACTCCGGCATCGTGATGTGGTACTCTCCTGGCGATAATCTCCCCATCGACACCGACAATGACAAGTGGATTTTTGTGAAAAAATCGCTCGACTATGCCCACGAGCTTGTTGCCACTCGCAACTATGAAGCGCTCTCGGCAATGTTGCTGAAAATCGCCAAATTTCAGCAATCAGAGGCTCTTGATGTTATGCCTTCGCGCTTCTCCATCGAAGTTGAGAATTTCTACAACCGCTACCACTCCACCACACTCTTTTTCATCATTGCAATGTCGGCAGGTCTGGTATTCCTAATTATTACCCTCTCATTCATGGCACGCGACCTACGTCAGCCCACGTATTTTTCACGGTTGATGCTTACGTGTGGCATATAGGCTCTCACATATCTCACAATGCTGTTTGCGATGCGCTGGATTATCGGTGCCCACATTCCACTTTCGAGCGGATTCGACACTCTCCTATTCATGGCACTGCTCATAGCCATCGCTTCGGTTGCACTTCAGCATCGCTATCAGCCTCTTTTGCCCCTTGGCTTGCTGCTGTGTGGCATGGTGATGCTTGCAGCACATATAAGCGAGAAAAATCCGCAGATTTCACCTCTCATGCCGGTTCTCAATTCACCGCTTCTAAGCATCCATGTGGCAGTGATAATGATGTCGTATGCTCTTTTCGCCCTGATAATGCTCAACAGTGCAGCAGCCCTCACCCTGCACCACTTCACACGCTCTTGCAGCGACTGGGTGGAGAAATCGGCTCTTGCGGGGCGCATAGTGCTCTATCCTGCCGTCTTTCTGCTCACTGCCGGAATCTTCATCGGTGCCGTTTGGGCTAATGTGTCATGGGGTCGCTACTGGGGCTGGGACCCTAAAGAAGTATGGGCGCTTATCACCATGCTTATCTATGCCACAGCTCTCCACAGCAGGTCGCTGCGCTACTTCAATCGTCCGGTGTTCTTTCATTGGTTTGCAATGCTTGCATTCCTGTCGGTGCTTTTCACCTACTTCGGGGTGAACTATTTCCTTGGAGGTATGCACAGCTATGGGGCTGCATAATGTTGCATTAATGCGCCCATATTCACGATGAGAAATACTGACCTATTTCATCTTTATGTCTTGCAGTTTCACCAATTTATGCACAATGGCATAGATGGTGAGTCCCGATGGTGTGTGAATCTGCAATTTGCTGCAAATGTTGCGTCTGTGCGTAGTCACGGTGTGAATCGAGAGGAACAGCTTGTCGGCAATCTGCTTGTTGCTCATGCCACACGCCACACACGCCACTATTTCACGTTCGCGCTGGCTCAGCACAAGCTGTGGATCATCGGCTGCAATGTCACCATCGGCTTTGCGCTCATCGGCTGCAGCCTCTTTCACGCTGTCAGAGATTTCTATCTTGCGTACTGCCGGAACAAATATGTAGTCCTCCACCTCGCAATGCTGCGAGAGGTCTTGCTCGCAGTTGATAATGTCGAAAAGTACCGATGTTAGCAGGTCGTTGCCTTGCTCGGGATAGTAGCGAATGATAATGTCCTTCAGCTCCTTCAGCTTCTTGTCCATATTGTTGTGCTTCTCGGCAAACATGTCGATTGAGTAGCGTGGGTCTTTCTCTCCATTCAGCAGAGCCTCCACATAGCGGAACACTTTGCGGTTCTCATATTCCATGTGACGGCGCACCTCCACCACATATTCATCGTAGAAGCGCAATATAAGGAATGCCACCTCATCACTACCCGAGCAGTCGATAGCCTCAATAAGCCTTCGCCGTATCATGGGCAGAACATAATCAAGGAAATACACATGAGCCTGCTTCAAGTAGCTTATCAGCGATGCCATCGATATTTCAGTCACGTTCCTCTCGTTTTTCCCTATGAAATTGGCTACTGAAAGGAAGGTAGCTACATCTACCCCCTGCAACTCACAGCTTTCTTTTACCGATCTCTCGCCAAAACCCAACGAGATTCCGAAGCGGTTGAGCACCATGAGCAAGCGGCTGTTGTCACTTATCAAATCCTTGAGCTTATCCTGGGCCGTGTATATGCTTGATTTGTCCATTTTCCGATATTTGAATACTCTTTGGCAGCAAAAGTAGTGATTATTGTCACATTTTGCAATACCTAAAAATGAGTATTTCACTGCTCACAGCACGGCTTTTCGCGACTAAAGTGCCATAAGGAAGGACTGTATCCAGATGGAGACTATACCTGCCACATAGCCGGCAAATGCCAGGTGGGTTATCTTCTTGCAGTACCACCAGAATGGGATTTTCTCAATTCCCATCGCCACTACACCGGCTGCCGAGCCTATGATGAGCAAGCTACCGCCCACTCCGGCACAGAATGTGAGGAGATGCCAGAAGAGTCCGTTCTGCACAAACAGCATCTCATAGGCAGGGTCGGCTGCTGCGGCAAGTGTTGCCGGATCTACCACCGGATACATATTGATACAAGCTGCCACAAGTGGTACATTATCGACTATCGACGACAGCACACCTATCGATGAACTGATAAGGTATGGCTCATGTATGGTAGTATCGAGCCACTGTGCCATGTTGCTCAATATTCCGGCCTCCTGTAGTGCGCCCACTGCCATAAGAATGCCCAGGAAGAACAGAATGGTGGGCATATCAATGTGTTTCACCACCTGCGACACACGACCTTCAATCGAGGAGTCGAGGCGATATTTTCTCACGATTATCTCAGTGAGCAGCCACAGTGCGCCAAGCGACAGAAGCATACCCATGAAGGGAGGAAGTCCGGTTGCCGTCTTGAATACCGGCACAAAGAGCAGTCCTGCAACTCCCGAAATAAGCACCAACTTGCTCAGGCGTTGGTTCACAGTGACAAGCTGAGGGTCGGGAGCCGATGCCACCTTCACTTTTGCCTGGGTGATACCATCGTCCTTTATCATCTTGCACGCCATCCATAGCGGCACGAGCGTTGAAATTATGCACGGTATGAAGAGGTTGATTATAAGGTCGCTCGTTGTCACATTGTTCTTCATCCACAGCATAATGGTGGTAACGTCGCCAATCGGCGACCATGCACCTCCGCTATTGGCTGCTATCACTATCACTCCGGCAAAGAGCCAGCGGTCGTCCTTGCGAATGAGCATACGGCGCAGCAGCATCACCATGATGATGGTGGTGGTCATATTGTCGAGAACTGCCGACATGAAGAATGTGATCACGGTGAGCACACACAGAAGCATCTTCTTGCGGCGTGCCTTCACATATTTCGTTATGAAGTTGAAGCCCTCATATTTATCTATCAGTTCCACAATGGTCATCGCTCCTATCAAGAACATCAAGATCTCGCATGTGTCGCCAAGCTGGTGAATGATTGAGGTAGTAACATCGGCACACAATCCTGAAGCTGATAAAACAGTCCAGAGCAGTGTGCACATCATCAGCGCAAATGTAGCCTTGTTGATCTCAAGCGTATGTTCAAGAGCAATCAGTATGTAACCTATCACGAAGATAGCTATCATGGTTGTTATCATAGTACGTCAGCTATATTAATTATGATTTTATGAAAATGCTATTAGTATTATTGTAAACTTTTTTATTGATTGTAGATGATTGACTGTATCACCTTATGCGGTCGTAGCTACTCAATATCTTTATATCCTTCGATATGCCTCGGTCGGCAAAATAAAACATGAATATCGAGATTATCGGCATAAGATTTGTCATCTTCACACTCAGCACATCACATTCAAGATTGTAGAGCACAATCATCAGCGACACCGTCAGGGCTGCCGTAATTCCGCCTCCCACCCGGCACAGCATCTTCTGCTGCTTTAGAGCCTTATATCTGAATATTGTCACCAGCGCAAGCAGCGTTGTCAAGAGCGATATTCCGAAGAATCCCCACATATATCCGTTCTCTCCTGAGCCGAGCATGCTCACTTCACTCGTAGTATCTGCCACTGTCACTGCCGCTATCGGTGAGAAGCTGTAGATTCCCATCAATATCGCTGCTATCAGCAGAAAAACACTTTGCCATCTTTGTATCACCATCTTCGTTCTTAGTTTTTTCTTTTTTAGTTATGTTTTCAATGATTCCACAAAGTTACAAAATTTTGTTGTAATTATAAAATCGCCTCAAATATATTTTTCACCCATTTTGCCAATCAAAAAATCTTTGCTATCTTCGTGAAAAATTTATGGATACGATGATTTCACAACAATCCTTTTCCACACAAGATAAAATCTACGCTCTCATAGGGCAGCATCGGCTTAACGATGCTTTTGCCATGCTTAACAGAGTCATTACCGACAACGATGCTTTCAGCCTTGCCGACGAACTGTCGGCTGCTGAGACTTCATATAAATATCTCATTCAATACTTTATCGCAGGCTCTGAAGATCCTCGCCGTGAACTTATTCGCGCCAAGATTATCGAGTCGCTCTACTCAATCACCGACCGCCTCGTCATGCACATCGAGGGCAAGTCGTCGGGCGAGCAATATTTCCTCACACGGCGTTTCTCTCCCACCTCATTCGACAGCATCATTGCCACCTATCGCAAGCGCAAAAGCGACCGTGACCTCTTCACCGAAAGCGGCAACCCCGACGTCGATTCCCTGCGAAGCCTTTCGGTCGCCCTTGAGAGTGCCGAAGCCACAATCTTCGACTACGTGTGGACCCGCTTCCCCATTTCATCGTCCGATTTAGCTCAGATTGAATCCCTGCTTGCCGACGCGAGCCTTCCTACTCACATCAAGGTGCTTATCGTTGCCGCTCTCTACCAGAGTGCGATGAAATTTTATCAAGAGTCTATTGTGGCTCTGCTCTTGTCGCTCTACACATCGGCTGTCGATGAAGTTGCCGTCGCCGCACTCTGCTGCGCACTTATCGCCATGCACAGGCATTCCGGGCGCATCGCTGCTTCAGAGCGCATCGCTTCAATCATTGCCACGCTATCCGATGTGGAGAATTTCCGTCGCGATGTTGCTTCCATCTTCTTCCTCCTCACCCGCAGCCGCGACACCGAGCGCCTCTCAAAGAGGGTTCACGATGAGATTATCCCCGAAATCAAGAAAATCAGCCCGATTATCATCAATAAATTCAAAGATGCACAATCGGTGAACGATATCACCGACCTCGAAGCCAATCCTGAGTGGCATAATATTCTCGAATCGTCGGGATTACAGAAGAAAATCGAGGAGTTTAACGACATTCAGCTTTCGGGCGCCGATGTGTTCATGAGCACTTTTGCAAAACTCAAGTCGTTCCCCTTCTTCTCGCGCATCTCCAATTGGTTCCTGCCTTTCCACACCGATAACTCGGCTGTTCTCTCCTCTCTCGAGCCTTCCGATAAGTTGCTGCTCGATATGGTGAACGCACTGCCCATACTTTGCGACAGCGATAAATACTCTTTCTTCCTGAGCCTTGCCGGTGTCCCGACTTCTCACAAGCAGATGATGGCAAGCCAATTCAGCCAGCAAAACGATATGCTGAAAGAAATGGGCAAGAACCTGCCAAAACCGAAAGGCAAGACTCACGACGAAATTGCAAACCGCTTCATTCAGGATCTATTCCGCTTCGCCAAGCTCAACAAATATCACGGTGAGTTCTACGACCCGTTCAGCACCTCGCTCAACCTCCGCGAAATCCCCGTCATTGCCCCTATTCTCGACAATACCGATACTCTCAGCGTAATCGGCGAGTATTGCATGAAAAATGAGCACTATCACGAAGCTATCGACTGCTTCTCGCGCATTATGGAACTTGATGCCGACGTAGATGCTTCGTTCATTCAGAAACGCGGTTTCTGCAATCAATGTCTCAAAAACTATCAGGCGGCTATCGACGACTATCTGAAATTCGACCTGTTCACTCCCGATAACCTCTGGAACATCACCCATACCGCAGCTTGCTACCGTGCTCTGCGCCAAAACCAGCTTGCGCTTGAGTGCTACCGCCGCGCCGAAGCTCTTGCCCCCGAAAACGTTTCGGTATGCCTTAACATAGGGCACTGCCTGCTCGACCTCGGCAACACCGCCGAAGCCCTGAAAGCCTACTATAAAGTGGATTATATCGACACCTCGAAGCATCGCGCTTGGCGTCCTATTGCTTGGTGCGCTTTCCTGCTCGGCAACTTCGACCAAAGCCTGAAATATTACGAAAAAGTGCTCGCCGACACCCCTTCGGCTCACGACTTCCTCAACATAGGACACTTGCACCTGTGCCGGCGCGACTTTGCATCGGCAGCTCGCTACTATCGCCACTCGGTGAAGGAATTTGGCTCTTTCAAGGATTTTCTCAGTAGTTTCCGCTCCGATGTCACCTATCTCACCGACAAGGGCATCACCACAATGGAGCGCGACCTAATCCTCGACTATCTGCAAATGCCTACCCAAGATTAAGCCGCCCGAAGAACTCCGGGCGATGGAAATCGGGGGTATCGGTAGCAATTGGGTTCCAGCTCAGGTAGTGTGGCAGCGATGTCTTTGCTCCACACTTGTAGAAATTGCCCATGATGTGGTCGGGCAGATTATCTCCGTCGAGTCCTATTAGGTCGAAAGGAATAGCTACGGTCAGATTCCACGCAAACATTCCCTCCATCTCCTCAAAGGGGCGTGTGCCACACGAGGCATATCGCTTTATCCTCGCTATCTCGGCATCGCTCAGGCGGTGAGGATTGCTGCGGGTGGCGCGGTGCGAAGCATTCACCGTGCCTACGCAGTTAAACTCAAAGTTCCAGTATTCTTCGCTGCCCGGCACTTTCAGGAAAAATTCCACGCAACTGTCGTCGGCCACCGGTGAATTGTTGATATAGTTCACCGCACGCAGATAGTTTCCCCTCACGAAAAAGTCAACGTAGATATACTTGCGTGAATGTGCTATGGTGAATACCGTCACCGGGTGATAAGGAAATTGCGAAGCCCAGTTGCGACAGTCGATCGAATGTTTCTCAGCCTCCTGCTCCAAATAGTCACACACTGCCTCCATCTCCATTTCATCAAGATTCCCGAATGTGGGAATCAACAGTTGCTTCTGGTTCATAGTTGTTTCTATTAAAAATAACTTGATATTATCCAATTCTCACTCTGCTATGTGCTCATAGCCCACACACCACATCATAGTCAATGTGTAGCATAGTGCAGGGCGATAATGTACTCCCTAAGCCCCATCACAAAGCCAAAGAGCGACATAAGCAAGATTATTATACCTATTATGCGGTTAATCAGCCACATACTCCTCACATTGAAGTGCGACCGTACTGCATTCACGAAGAATGTCACCACAAACCACCACAATATCGCTCCTGCGAATATCGACGCGAAGCCTACTATGTAGTGGTAGTATTCATAATCGGGCGATAGGAAATTGAATCGCGTAAACAGTCCGATAATCAAGAACAATATCAGCGGATTGGAGAATGTAAACAGAAATCCTGTCACAAAATCCTGCGTGTAGTTCATTTTGCGTTCCTTCGGGGTCTTCAATGCCCCGGCTGGATTCTTCTTTATGAGGTAAAGTCCGAATATCAGCAGCACTATGCTGCCAAGCATCTGAAGCAGGCTCTGATTTGTCTCTATGAAATCTATGATAAACGACAGTCCAAGTCCGGTGAGCAGACAATAGAACACATCGGAGAACGCTGCTCCTATACCGGTGTAGAATCCAGCCCAACGTCCCTTGTTGAGCGTGCGCTGTATGCACAGCACACCCACGGGGCCCATCGGTGCAGAAACCAGTATTCCTATTATCAACCCTCGGAATAAGAGGTAGAGTATCAAATCCATTATCTATCCTTTTTCTCGTAGTGCCACATAGGTCACAGCGGCAAAAAGCCACTTTCTGCCCTATATGTAAATGCAAAGATAATATTTTTCTACATACCATTTATTATTTTCCACAATTTTTCATATAATTTCGCACAAAGAAAATATTGTTTACTTTTCTATATCGAAATACTCCATGATATTCTTACCTTTGTAGATGATTTTAATGATTATGGCTATGAATCTTCGATTGAAATACTTGTCGGTTTTGCTCACGATGGCTCTTTGTGCCTCGGGAGAGACTTTCTATTCCACCTATCTCAATGGCTTTGCCCACTTCTCACACGATTCATGCGCCCGACAAGCCGACCACATGCTGCAAATCGGCAATTCCACCGATGCACCGATAATGGTGCTCGACACCATCGCTCACGACCCGGCGGCTTCGTTCCGCTTTGTAGCCCGATTTGCCAATCTGCACAATGCCGAAGGGAAATCCTACCGATACTTCCAGTCGCCCTCCGGCAAATCGCGCAAGATTTCCAATACTGAGTGGGGTGTAGTGTGGAACTATGTGGATAGCCTCAACTATTGCCGGCTCGCTCTTCGCGGACACAACAGCAATCTGCACGACATTCTCGACGAGCGCACTCTATCGGTTTCAATCTCACGGGTATGCAATGGCACTGCGTCAATTCTGAAGCAGCTATCTCTGCGGAAAAACGTAAGCCTTTATGAGGACTTCAACACCGTACATATCGCTCTTAGCGACTCGGCAACGACCATTCTCCTCGGCAACGACAAGCTCTCAATCATCGCATCTCTGCCACAAATACCACTTGTCACCGGCTCGCATTTTGGCGTGTATGCCGGCAAAGGTGCTCTTCTCGCTATCGACCGAATGGTGATTCAATCCACACACTCTCCCGCAGGCGACCTTACAACCCGGTGGACTGCCCAATCACTCAACGAGCATTTTGCCGCATCGTCCGACCCTATTGAGGGCTATTGGGACTATCTCGACCGCTCACTCAATGAGTCGCAGTTGCGTCTCGGTGGTCGCTATCGCATCGCGCTGGTGAAATCGCCCACCGGATACGACATCATCTACGTGTCGGGGGCGGAGGTCGATGAGCATCTTTGGCGCACGGGTATGCTCAAAGGCTCGCTCACCCCCACCCGATTCATCGACAATTACGCACTTCTCTGGTACGACACCGAGAAGCAGCCTTTCGCTGCCGACGTCCATGCCACAATAGAGAATGTGTCGATTCTCACGCTCCACTTCCCTCTCGCCGGAAGCCAGATGCGTTTCTCCAAATCGGCCGACGGCAAATGACACACCGTTATACCCCGACAACAAAAGTGAGACACACCTCAATGGCTGAGATGCGTCTCACTTTTTATATTCCAGTATTCTGTGTGCAGCACTGCCACAGGTTCTGTGGAGTGCTATTGGCTGAATGTCATCAATAGCTGCGGGCAAAAATCACGCGCTGTGCCGATGGCTTGCCGGTAACCATACACTTGCCAGGAGTCTTGTCGCCATCAAGTGGAATGCAGCGAATTGTTGCCTTGGTCTCATTCTTGATTTTCTCCTCTGTTTCGGGCGTTCCGTCCCAGTGTGCAAGAATAAAGCCTCCGGCCTCGATTTTCTCCTTAAATTCGTCGTAAGTCTCCACTGTGATGGTCTTCTCCTCACGGAATTTGAGAGCCTTGGCGTAGATATTAGCTTGAATCTCCTCAAGCAGAGCTGCCACATGTGCCTCAATGCCCTCAAGCGATGCCTCGCTCTTCTCCAGAGTGTCGCGGCGCATCACCTCGATGGTTCCCTTCTCAATGTCGCGTGCACCAAGCACAAGACGAACGGGAACGCCCTTCAACTCATAGTCGGCAAACTTGAAGCCAGGGCGCTTGTTGTCGGCATTGTCATATTTCACGCTGATACCCATCGATTTGAGCTTCTCTACGATAGGAGCAACCTTAGCATCAATCTCAGCAAGCTGGTCGAGGCTCTTATACACAGGCACAATTACCACCTGGATAGGTGCCAAGTGTGGCGGAAGCACGAGTCCGTTGTCATCGCTGTGTGTCATGATAAGCGCACCCATAAGGCGGGTCGATACGCCCCACGATGTTGCCCACACGTATTCAAGCTCATTGTTCTGGTTGATGAACTTCACATCAAATGCCTTCGCAAAGTTCTGTCCCAAGAAGTGTGATGTTCCTGACTGCAATGCCTTGCCGTCCTGCATCATTGCCTCAATGGTGAAGGTGTCGAGTGCACCGGCAAAACGCTCGTTGGCTGATTTCACTCCCTTTATCACCGGAACTGCCATGTATTTCTCCGCAAACTCGGCATACACATTGAGCATCTTCTTTGCTTCCTCAAGCGCTTCCTCCTTGGTGGCATGCGCAGTGTGTCCCTCTTGCCACAAGAACTCGGCTGTGCGCAGGAACAGGCGTGTACGCATCTCCCAGCGCAGCACATTTGCCCACTGGTTGCAAAGGATTGGGAGGTCGCGATACGACTTAATCCAGTTGCGGTATGTATTCCAAATGATTGTTTCCGATGTCGGGCGAATGATAAGCTCCTCCTCAAGTCGGGCTGCCGGATCTACTACCACACCCTGTCCATCGGGATCGGTCTTCAAGCGATAGTGTGTCACCACAGCGCACTCCTTTGCAAAACCCTCCACATGGTCGGCCTCACGGCTGAGGAACGACTTCGGGATAAGCAATGGGAAATAGGCATTCACGTGGCCTGTGGCCTTAAACATATCATCGAGCTGACGCTGCATCTTCTCCCAGATTGCATATCCGTAGGGCTTAATCACCATACAGCCTCTCACTGCCGACTGCTCTGCAAGGTCGGCTTTCACAACAAGTTCATTATACCACTGAGAGTAATTGTCGGCTCTCTTGGTTAAATCTTTTAGCTCTTTTGCCATTTCTTTCTATATTGTTATGTTTTTTATATATTCAAAAAGTAATTTCATATCCGCTTAACGCTCAACGATAAACAATTACTCCACTTTCCCGCGCTGTGCCTGTGCTACCATAGTGCTGCTCGGCACTAAATAGATTTCCAAGCGGCGGTTCACTCGGCGATTGTCAATCGAGTTGTTGGGCTTGAGCGGTTCATCGGGTCCCAGCGCGTAGGGCACAACGTTGTCGGCATCACCACTCGCATCAAACCACGCATAGACCGCATCTACTCGTGCACGGCTCAGCGTGCGCAGATAAGCCTCCGAGCCGGTATTGTCGGTGTGCATCACAAGCAGCATCTTCCACTTGCCCTGCTTGCCGGCATATTTGAGAAGCGGCTTCAGTGTGAGCTTACCAAGGTCGTTGAGCACGGTGTCGTTGGGGGCAAAAAGCTGTCCTGCGGGAATGGTAAGCACAATCACCTCGCCTTGTCGCATCAGCTCCACTGCATAGCCCTTCTTCTTCAGGTCGCGTGCCTGGTTGAGCTGATAGTCGGCAATGAGGTCGGCGTTCTTCCCAACCTCTGGCTGGTAGATGTTATCTTCAAGCGACAAGTCGAAGATATCCACCTCAGCGACCTCTTCTTCCTTCTCGCTGCCACCCTTGAATAGATTCTTGATGCCTCCGGCAGCCTCGGCTGAGCCTGCAAGCAACAACACGGCAGCCAGCACGGTGATTATCTTATTAAATCCACTCGTCAAGCGTATTCTCATATTCAATTTCTCCTTCCACGAGCACCTTCACATCGTCCATATCGATTTGATTGTCCGGGTCTTTGCGAATGCTCTTCTTCACGTAGTTCACTATTTCATTGATGTTATAGTCATCGCTCGCACCATCACCTTCGTCATAGAGGGTCTCCTGCTCGTCGCCCTTCTCATAGAAGTCATACATAGTGTCGATTAGCAGCAAAATGTCGTCGTCAGAGTATTTGTTGCGAATCTTCTCGGGGATGAAGTTGCGAATATACGCAATTGCGTCATTCTCATCAAATTCCTTAGCTCCCATAATTTCTTTTTGTTTGTTTAATTACACTTTTTTCAATAAAAAAATACAAATGATATTGTTATTCTATCTCACAATTATTCAGGTAGTAGTCCGATAGGCAGATTCATATAGATGCGCTGCCCGTCGTGGTCGATGCCATCGATAAACTCCTCTGCGATAGGAATCAGCACCTCGCGCTCCTCGGCGTCTTCCACCACAAAAAGCACATTCTCGGTAGAGTCGTCAATATCCACAATAGTGCCAATCGCCTTGTCGCTCTCCACATCTATCACCTTGAAACCGATAAAGAGATCGGCAGGCTCCTCGTCGCAGTCATATTCAGCGGCAAGCTCCTCATATTCACTCTTCATCACAAAAATCTGCTTGTTCACCAGCAGGCGCAAGTCAGCCTCCGAGTCAATGCCGTCAAGCTTCAGCAGTACAGTCTGCTCGGTCTTCGGTCGTTTCGATTCCACAAAGAAAGGCACATAAATGCCATCTACGCACGTCACCAGGCACTTGAAGCGGTCGAGCAGCTCCAAGTCGCAAAGCATCGTTGCCGAGATTTCTCCATTTATGCCATGGGGCTTGTTGTAGCACCCCATTTCCACAAGGTCTTCCCTGCTTATCATAGCAATCACTATTTCTTCTTTTTCGACTTCTTGGCAGGTGCCGGTGTAGCTACCGGAGCCTCCTTAAACTCATGCAGCTTATATGTGGCAGGGTCGAGGTTGATGCGGCCCTTCGAGTAGTGATAGAGGTCGTTCAGAATCTTCTCGTCCTCCACACCGTCCTTGTTGATTGAGAAAATAAGCTTCTTCATGTGGTTGGCAATGAGAGAGATAAGGTTATCCTTTTCCTCACCCTCGGGATATTCACATGCAGCCTCAATCATGCGCTCGATAATCTTGCCATAGTGGCGGTATTTGATTGGCTCAAGCTCATATTTCACCTTCTCCGGCTTCGTCACCAAGTTCTCCTTCTTGATGATGTTGTCGTAGGGGAAATCAATATCGAGCTTGAAGTCCGACATAATTGCCAAGTGGTCCCACAGCTTGTGCTTATAGTCCTCAGTATCGCGCAGTTGCGGAAAAAGGTTGCCCATAATCTGCACAATGGTGTAGGCACAGCGCGTACGCTCCTCCCTGTCGGGAATCTCCACGCAATAGTCCACCATTTGCTGCACATTTCTTCCATACTCTGGAAGCACGAGTTTCTTTTGCTGTGAATTATATTTTTGATCCATCTGATGTGTTATTGTCAGTATATTCAGTCAATTTTGCAATCGGCAATGCCCATACCTGAAACCAAATTTCACCATGCCGGCAATTGCCTCCAAGTTATTTTGCAAAATTAGCACTTTTCCCCGAATTAGCACACGTTCCGACCGTTAAAAGCAACTAAATTTTCACATTTTCAAGCATATATTCACCTTTTATGCCTCAACACTGCCTCACCGTCTATTAAAAAACAGGGACCTCCACTCGCAAGCAGAAGTCCCTGATAATATGCAAATGAAAAATGTCCTATTAGAATTCGGCATTCTTCGGAGTGCGCGGGAACGGAATCACGTCGCGTATGTTGGTCATTCCGGTCACAAAAAGCACAAGTCGCTCAAAACCGAGTCCGAAGCCCGAGTGAGGCACTGTGCCGAAGCGGCGAGTATCGAGATACCACCACATATCTTTCATAGGTATGTGCAGCTCCTCGATGCGTGTCATGAGCTTGTCGTAGCTCTCCTCACGCTCCGAACCGCCGATAATCTCACCGATATTCGGGAAAAGCACGTCCATTGCACGCACGGTCTTGCCGTCGTCGTTGAGCTTCATGTAGAATGCCTTGATCTCCTTTGGATAATCTGTAAGGATTACCGGGCGCTTGAAGTGCTGCTCCACGAGATAGCGCTCGTGCTCGCTCTGCAGGTCGATACCCCACTCTACCGGGAACTCAAATTTCTTGCCCGACTCCTTGAGAATCTTGATACCCTCAGTGTAGGGAAGGCGCACAAAGTCGTTGTGGAGCACGAAGTTGAGTCGCTCGATAAGCTCCTTGTCGTACATTTGCTGAAGAAATTCAATATCGTCGCGGCAGTTCTCAAGAGCATAGCCGATGCAATATTTCACAAAGTCCTCTGCGAGGTCCATATTGTCGGTGATGTCGTTGAAGGCTACCTCCGGCTCTATCATCCAGAACTCTGCCAAGTGGCGCGGAGTGTTGGAGTTCTCGGCACGGAACGTGGGGCCGAAAGTATAAATTGCGCCAAGTGCGGTTGCTCCAAGCTCACCCTCAAGCTGTCCTGATACGGTGAGGCTCGTCTGCTTGCCAAAGAAGTCCTGCGAGTAGTCAATCTTGCCTGTCTCCTCGTCCTTGGGGAGATTGTTCAGGTCGAGTGTAGTTACCTGGAACATTGCTCCGGCGCCCTCACAGTCGCTTGCTGTGATAAGTGGAGTGTGAAGGTAGAAGAAGCCGCGCTCCTGGAAGAAGCGGTGAATGGCAAATGCCAATGCGCTGCGCACGCGGAGCACTGCACCGAAGGTGTTGGTGCGTGGACGCAGGTGGGCTTTCTCTCGAAGGAACTCAAGTGTGTGTCCCTTCTTCTGCAGTGGATATGCCTCGCTGTCGGCAGTGCCGTAGATTTCGATGGTCTCTGCCTGTATTTCCGAAGTCTGTCCCTTGCCTTGCGATGCCACAAGCATTCCCTCCACGTGGATGCTTGAGCCGGTGGTGATAGGCTTCAGCTCCTCCTCGCTGAATTTGGCGAGGTCGATAACTATCTGGATATTCTTGATTGTCGAGCCATCGTTGAGTGCCACAAACTGCACGTTCTTGTTGCCACGGCGAGTACGCACCCAACCTTTCACGCACACTTTCTGTCCGATTAGTGCGGGATCGAAAATATCGACAATCTTTGTTCTCTTGATTTCCATTTGTCCTACTTATGTCTAATTATTATATAATAAATTGGCAATCGAAGGTTCCACACTTACTGCCGGAACCTTCGATACCATAAATTCTGATTATTCAAACGAGCCCTGCTTGAGGAAGTTAACCTCTTCCTGTGTGAGGTAGCGCCACTTGCCGCGTGCAAGGTTCTTCTTGGTGAGTCCTGCGAAATACACACGGTCGAGTTTCACCACGTGATAGCCAAGGGTCTCGAAGATGCGGCGTACCACACGGTTGCGACCCGAGTGGATCTCAATGCCTGCCTGCTTGCGGTCGGTAGGCGAAACGTAGCTCACAGCATCGGCATGGATTGGACCATCGTCAAGCTCAATGCCATCGGCAATGTGCTGCATGTCGTCCTCCGAGATGGGCTTGTCGGTCCACACCTGGTAGATTTTCTTCTTCACATATTTGGGGTGAGTGAGCTTCGATGCGAGGTCACCGTCGTTGGTGAGCAGAAGCACACCTGTGGTGTTGCGATCGAGGCGTCCCACAGGGTAGATGCGCTCAGTGCATGCACCCTTCACGAGGTCCATCACTGTGGTGCGTCCATTGGGGTCGTCACTTGTTGTCACGCAATCCTTGGGCTTGTTGAGAAGCACATAGCACTTGCTCTCAAGTGTCACCACCTTGTCGTTATATTCTACCACATCGTTGCGGGTAATCTTGGTTCCAAGCTCGGTCACAGGTGTTCCGTTCACCTTCACCACTCCCTGCTGAATCAGCTCATCGGCTTCACGGCGCGAGCATACGCCGGCATTTGCCATGAACTTGTTCAAGCGGATTGGTTCGTTTGGATCAACCTCGGGCAGAACGTACTCAATGCGCTGTGGGCGCGGAGTGAAACGCATCTGCGGACGTGGTCCTTGCTGACGGTTGTTGTTGCGACGCTGCGGCTGCTGGCGATTGTTGCCATAGCCTCCACCCTGCTGACGGTTGCGGTTGTTGTTGTTGCCATAGCCTCCGCCTTGCTGACGGTTGTTGCCATAGCCTCCACCTTGCTGGCGGTTGTTGTAGCCACCCTGCTGGCGGTTGTTGCCATAGCCACCTTGTTGGCGATTGTTGCCATAACCACCTTGCTGACGATTATAGCCACCCTGCTGACGGTTGTTGCCATAGCCGCCCTGGCGATTATAGCCACCACCCTGCTGGTCTTGATTGTCATAACCACCCTGCTGGTTGTAGTTACGGTTGTAGCCACCCTGAGGGCGATTGTAGCCACCCTGGCGGTTGTTACCGTAGCCACCCTGTTGGCGATTATAGCCACCCTGTTGGCGGTTATAGCCACCCTGTTGGCGGTTATTGTAATTTCGTTGATTGTAGTTGGTAGAAGAAGGCGCATAGTCGCTGCCCGAAGATTGCGTCTCGGTAGCTCCGCGGTCTTGACCAAAACTTCCCATTTCATAACGGCTGTCATTGTTGTTCTCCACAATGTCGCCCTTGCTTTCACCGATTCTCGGTCGTCTTGCTTTTTTCTCTACATTCTCGTCCATAACTGTAACTTAAATAAGATTCGTTAAATTACTAAAAGCCTCGCGGCTGACAAAAAATTCTATATAAGGTTATTTTATTAAAAAATTTATTACACCATTATTTCACTCTAAAAAAGTGTCTTTGTTTACATTTTGCAAAGATAGCAATTAATGCAATATCTACGCAACTGATAGTGTTATTTTTCTATAAAAAATCAATTGAAGATGGCCCGCTCCGGCGATTTCTTGCCTCACGGGCTATCTTTTTTCCCTTTTTAGTAGCCTGTGTAGCTGTGAGGCGTGATTGCTTTCAGCTCTGCCTTCACCTCATCACTCACCTTGAGTGTGTCGATAAACTCGGCAATGCTGCGAGCATCTACCACACTGTTGGTGCGCGTGAGAGCCTTCAGGGTCTCGTAAGGCTTCTCATAACCCTCGCGGCGAAGAATCGTCTGAATCGCCTCAGCCACCACATTCCACATGCTGTCGAGGTCGGCATTGATAGCCTCCTCGTTGAGGATAAGCTTGTTGAGTCCCTTCAGTGTGCTGTGAAGCGCTATGAGGGTGTGTCCGAGTGGCACGCCCACGTTGCGGAGCACTGTGGAGTCGGTGAGGTCGCGTTGCAGGCGCGACACAGGCAGCTTCATTGCCAAGTGCGCAAAAATTGCATTGGCAATTCCAAGGTTACCCTCCGAGTTCTCAAAGTCGATGGGATTCACCTTGTGCGGCATTGCCGATGAGCCCACCTCTCCTGCCTTAATTTTCTGCTTGAAGTAGTTCATCGAGATATATTGCCAGATATCGCGGTCGAGGTCGATCAGCACAGTATTGATGCGCTTCAGTGCATCAAAGAGTGCGCCAAGATTGTCGTAGTTTGAAATCTGGGTGGTCCACTGCTCACGCTCTATTCCCAGTCGGTCCTTCAAGAAGGCATTGCCGAAGCTGCGCCAGTCGATGTGCGGGAAAGCAATTAGGTGGGCATTGAAGTTGCCGGTTGCACCGCCAAACTTGCCGCTCACAGGCACCTGCTCAAGCTGCTTCACCTGCTCGGTAAGGCGATAGGCAAACACGCGAATCTCCTTTCCCAGGCGTGTGGGCGATGCCGGCTGTCCGTGTGTCTTGGCAAGCATAGGAATCTCCTGCCACTCGTTGGCATAGCGGTTCAAGAGGTCAATCACCTCCTTCAGCAGCGGCAGATACACCTTGTGAATCGAGTCCTTCACAGCCATAGGCACCGAAGTATTGTTGATGTCCTGCGATGTTAGCCCGAAGTGGATAAACTCCTTCCACTTCGCAAGCTGCAAGCGGTCGAAATTCTCCTTCAGGAAGTATTCCACAGCCTTCACATCGTGATTAGTTACACTCTCTATCTCCTTGATGCGCTCAGCATCGGCGATGCTGAAGTTCTCATAGATGCCGCGCAGCGATGCAAACACCGCCTTATCCACATCGGCAAGCTGTGGCAAAGGAATCTCGCAAAGCGCAATGAAATATTCCACTTCCACCTTCACGCGGTAGCGGATTAGGGCAAACTCCGAGTAATAGCCATCGAGAGCCTCAGCCTTGCTCCTATAGCGGCCGTCGATTGGCGATACTGCGGTTAATGGGCATAAATTCATAATCCTAAAAAATATATTTAATCCTAAAATATTTATTTCTCTATCATCATCTTAGCCGAGCTACGGCTCTATATCTGTTTCATCAAGCCTTAATAGCGGCTTCATATACCTGAAAAATTACCAAATTCAAGTTTTTTCCTACATATATGTTTTTACAAGCGCAAAATTACAACACTTTCCCCACAATTCCTCATTTTTTCCCAAAAAAATTGCACCGAAATTCCACGATTTCACCATTTTCACCATATCGGCATACACATCTTGCCCTTCCCCGCCCTTATTTTTAATTCTGCCACCTCATTTCCTATCGGTTTTCGCACATTTTATGCAAAATTATGCAAAAATCAACTTACATACAGATTTTTGGTGACCCGGATTTCGTTGTGAACAAGATTTTCATTAACTTTGCAGAAACATCAACTTTTTAATACCCGAACCTATTATGAAACGATTCATTCTTTTTATTGTTGCAACCCTTTCAGCGGTTTCTATTCTGGCTGTGTCTCCTTCAGGAACTTTGCCCGTGTTCTACATCAACACCGAAAACGGCACTCCTATCACATCGAAGGAAGACTACCTCACCGCCACATACCATCTCGATGCCCTTGGGCTCGAAGGATACACTTCAATAGGCTCTGCCGAGGCTCCGCTGCCAATGCAAATCAAGGGGCGCGGCAACTACACCTGGACCGGCTTCAAGAAAAAGCCCTATCGACTGAAACTCGACTCTAAGCAGCCTCTGCTCGGAATGAAGAAGAGCAAGCACTTCGGTCTGCTCGCCAATGCCGACGACAACCTTGGCTTCCTGCGCAATGCTGTGGGCTTTGAGGTGAGCCGACAAATAGGCCTTGCCTGGACTCCCTCTCAGCGACCCGTGGAGGTGGTGCTAAATGGCGACTACATTGGGCTATATTTCCTCACCGAACTCATCCGCGTGGATAAAGACCGCGTGAACATCACCGAACAAGCCGATGAGGAGACCGATGCCGATGCCATCACCGGCGGCTGGCTCGTGGAAATCGACAACTACGACGACCCTGCTCAAATCGGAATTAAGGAGAACAGGGGCTATGGCGAATATATGCGCTTCACACACAAGTCGCCCGAAGTGCTATCCTCTCAGCAGCGCGATTATCTGCTCAACCTCGTCACCCAAGCCGATGCAGCCATATTTACCGACGATAAATCATCGACCACTTGGCAAGACTATATCGACATCGACGAGCTCGTGAAATTCTATATCACACAGGAGGTTACCGACAATGGCGAATCGTTCCACGGCAGTTGCTACTGGCACAAGGAGCGCGGTGCCGACACAAAGATGATTTTCGGTCCGGTGTGGGACTTCGGCAACTCGTTCTGGCGCAGCTGCGACAAATATATCTACCCCCAGAGCCTTGGCCATATCGATGGTACGCTGGGCGCGAGCCACGATGGGGGCATCGATCATCTTGCCGTGCAGAGCAATGGCGCCCTTGCCCTGGCGTTTAGCCTGCGCAATGGCATCCAGCACTTCGTAGGCATAATCAATTTCTTTTCCGTGGGGCTGAATACGGAGTTGATAGCCTCCACATGGCGGGGAGATATGGAGGCCTTGCCGGTGAAGCCCAAAGCTTTCGCCAGTTTTGCATCCGTCCAGATACCCTCATCATCATTCACATCGGTAAAGGGGGTATCATACACATCCACACCGGCAGCACGGGCTGCCACCACCAGGCGGGTACGGGCATACTCGATTTCACGGCCTTCCTTCGTGCGCTTACACTGCAGGTCGGCAGTCAAGTCCTCTGCACCCAGGAACAGGG
>ERZ1032130.102-NODE-102-length-26608-cov-5.826046_pt1 | contig 26608 bp, 32 predicted proteins | sample MGYA00517879_ERZ1032130 | MGnify/ENA primary metagenome ERZ1032130 (study PRJEB33719, sample SAMN04262597) | wastewater metagenome | biome: rural village; feature: animal feces; material: feces | host: Bos taurus | place: El Salvador | collected 2012-01-31 ...
ATGCATCCAAGGGTGGACTCTATCCTATTTATTCCGAAGGTAAATTTACGTTATCTCCATTTTCACAAATACTTGCACATATTTTTACTATGTGATATATTATTGGTGGAGAGGTCCTCTGCTAGATAGGCGGGGGGGTCTCTTTTGACTTCTTTCTCACCTCCTATTTTCTCTTATTCTTTAAGATATAGGTACGATACTAATTTGTATAATCTTTTCAAATTATTCTCATTGTTTATTTTTTGAATCATCTCAATAATAATTTGTTTACAACTCATTTTGTTACTCCTTTTCCCATAATATACTCATTTTTATTTATCTGCTCAAAATCACCTTGCCCTATGTTATTAACCAACAACTATTTTGAACCATTTTCTATTTCTTTTAAAAGTTTCTGTTTCTCCAGTTCTCGTGTTTCCTTTCTGATGGATTCTTCAGGAAGTTTCACCGGAAATGTAGTACTTTCTATTCGATCCGTAATTCTGTCATCCATATGTAAGACTTCAATTGGAATATTACTAGTGTATATAGTTGGTAGGCGGTTTGCATACCTTTTGTTTATCAGGTGATAAAACACTGTATCCACCCACTCCTTTGCCATCTGTACGCCTATGTCATCCATAACGAGTAACGATGCCTGCTTTATAGCATTGATTTCTTCATTTTCTCCTTTAAAACCTTTCTTAGTCATATCCAGAAAATCAAGCACATTAATAAATTTTACGTTTCCTTTATACCGCTTGGCAATTTCGTTAATCACGCAACAAGCCAACATAGTCTTACCGCTTCCCTTAGTTCCTGAATGGATATACAACCCCATACCTTTGTCGCGGAACTGTTCATATTGCATTATATACTGATTAACCATTTTTTTAGCCTCTGTGATATCAGCCCTATACTTTAACCAATTAAAATCCTTTGCCTCTACATTCAGGAATTCAAAAGGCATCATTGCATGTATACGGCGGAACTCGGTTTCCTGAGCTGTCACCTTTCCCAAAGGCAAAAAGTACACATATCCTTTTGCATCTTCTGCAAGATATCCATTACCTACACAGTAAAGTCTGATATCTTCCAACTGCTCATTGCTCAGATTATTCCATCTTGGATATGCTGCTAATGCTCTTCTTAAAAACATACGTCTTTCATATAATTCATCAACTGTCATCTGTATAGCAAAGAAATCTATACCCCCTGGTTTTAACAGTCTATGCCGAGCAAGATAATCTACATTTGATGTTACACCAATGCTGTTTTCTTTATCCATTGTCTCACCCCTTTACTGAAACGGATCATCTGGTGATGTTGGTAAGTTTTTATACATTTCTTGATATACTGCATAATTGTCATCACTAGACAAACCTTGATTTGACTGTTGTTCTCGATGATTTTGATATATACTTCTGTCTATATAGTTTCCATCAAGTACCTTTGCAATATTTCCATCTGCTATTAACCAATCAAAAGTGGCTGACCAATTTCTATTATTCTGCCCTTTTAAAAAGCTGCATTTCTCAGCCATCTCAAACAATTGTTTCAAATCATCAACAGTGTACTTTTTTAATCGTGCTTTGATAGCCTGCTTTCTCTTATCAGACAATTTTGTAAGCCGCGGGAATGATACGCAAATAGCATTATACATATCAGCTATTTGCTGATAATCGATAGTATCTCTATCCTTACCTATACTATCCTTACCTATGCCGACAATTGTCGGGCAAGTGTCTGCCACTTGTCTGTCATTTGTCTGACAAATTTTTTTCTAGAATAATAGCTTGGTTTTGCATTTTTTATTTTTGCATCTGGTACCACCTGCAGAAGTAAATTTTGATAAAAACTATCTATTTTTCTATCCGCTCTTAAATTATTGTTTTCTAACCAATCATTTAAAAATACAACCAAATCCTCATTTAAGACCGTAACAAATCCTTTTCCTACCAATACTCTTAAATCATCCTCTGTTGAATTTATCATACGCATTACCGGATATGCTTCAACAACTCCATCGTCATCTGCTTTCATACCAAGATGGAAATATAAATTTTGTGACGATGAGGGCATCTTCAAGAACCTAGCCGACTCAGTTATCCTTGTACTAAACATTCTTCGGTTTGCCATCTGTCGTTCCTCCCTGAACCTTTACTCCAAAAAAACGTTCCTGTACATATGCAGCTGGCACCTTTCCCCGAAGAGTGAGAAACCCTTTCTTTTTCAGTTCATCATTCATAATTCGAATGAATTGATATGATTTACTTTCCGAACATCCAAGAAGTTCTCCCAGTTCTTTTGCGTTATAGGTCTGTCTACTCATATACGCACTCCTTCCCGTTGCAGTGATGCAACTACTCAATAATTTCTGTTACATCCACATTTAGAGCATTTGCGATCATTCCTACTGTTTTTGGTGTAACATTCACACTATTAAAAATACAGCTTATTCGTTGCTTTGATTTACCACACAGCGTTGCAACTTCAGTTAACGATAATCCTTTTTGAGCCATAATCACCCTAATTTTTTCTTTTTTAAATTCATTTCGAGTCTCCTTTACTTATTTGCGTATTACGCAATTTCATATTAACCTTTTACTGTAATAGTTGTCAATACTTTTTTTCGTAATTTCTATTTACAAATACGTCTTTACGTGTTTAAATAAAAAAGGAGGTGTTACTATGGCTTTAGGGAGTAAATTGAAACAATTGCTTGACGATAGAGGGATAACAATAAAAGAATTTGCAACACAGATTACTGTTCCACCAACTACTTTATATTCTTTTATAAAAAGAGATAGTGAAACTGGAAACTGGGAACTAATTGCCAAAATATGCAAAGGTTTAAACATAAATATAAATGATTTTTTAAATTATGAAATAGAAACATTTGATTCTGGAGAAGAATTCAAAAATACTTGGAACGAAATTGCGCAGAATGTTGATACTTCTTGTGAATATAGTAAAATTTCATATCAATCCACAACTAAAACCCAATTATTGGATTATTTTAAACAACTAAATAAAACTGGGGAAAAAAAAGCATTAGAACATGTAGAAATGCTTACCAAAATACCGGAATATCAAAAGAAAAACAATAAACCATGATACTTATCATCACTTGCACTATGACAATATAATATACTTACCTGGGGAGCCAAAGTGGGCGATATACCGACTGCCGGACATTGTGAAAGGAGTTGGTGCCTATGGTTACATATGCGGATTTATTCCAATTTGTAATTATGCTATGCGCAATTATATCTCTTGTGTTGAAACTGAAAAATAAACGCAAAAAATAGCGCCCTCGTCCTGATCAGATGAAGCGCTACTTTTTGTAAGCTGAAACTGCCGGCGGCTAGGTGTACACTAGCTTTTGGCTCTCTTGTTAAGTATATTATATGTCATTATGAAACCATTTGCAATAAAATTTCTGAAAATATTCAGTGCAATAAGGCAAAAACGGCCCCTGCACCAACAGGAACCGCTTGCATAGATACTATACAACAGATGCCGTATAATACCGCTCTTCCAAGGCATATTATACCATTTAAGCACCTGTTTTGTATAGGTGTATTTTTTATACTCAAAAATAGAAAGGATGATATATATGCCAGTTTACAAAGACGAAAAAACTGATACATGGTATTGCAAGTTTTATTACGTGGACTACACTGGAACCAAGAAGCAGAAATTCAAACGTGGCTTTAAGCTGCAGAGGGATGCCAAAGAGTGGGAGCGGAACTTCCTAGAGACACAGCAAGCCGATTTGACTATGACCTTTGAAAACTTCATAAAGATATACAACGAGGATATGAAACACAGGCTTCGAGAACATACATACACCCAAAAGCGGTATGTAATCAATCAAAAGTTACTGCCCTACTTTGGCAAGATACCAGTGTCAGATATTACCCCGGCAATTATCCGTAAATGGCAAAATGAACTAATTGCATATCGTGATGAAAACGGCAAGCCATATTCTGAAACATACCTACGCACAATAAATAATCAGCTCTCCGCAATTATGAATTATGCTGTTAGATATTATGGACTACGTGACAATCCATGCAGAAAAGCCGGGAGCATTGGCAAAAGCCATGCCGAAGAAATGCAGTTCTGGACAACGGAAGAGTTCAAGACGTTCCTTGATAAGATTTCAGACAAGCCGCAATCAAGCGCCGGTTTCCTGGTACTCTATTACACAGGTATTCGCATTGGTGAACTGCTTGCCTTAGAATATGCTGATATTGATTTTAAAGACTGTAAAATGACTATTAACAAGTCCTATCAGAGATTAGATACCAAAGACATTATAACACCACCTAAAACGCCCAAGAGCAACAGAGTAATATCCTTGCCGGATTTCCTTGTGGATGAACTTAAAACATACACAGAGAAACTCTACGGACTGCACAAGCACGACCGCATATTCCCATATACCAAGCATTTCTTTGAACATGAAATGAAACGAGGCACCAAGGACGGAGAAGTCAAAAAAATTCGCTTACACGATATACGACACTCTCATGCAAGCCTTTTAATAGAACTCGGATTCTCACCTTTGGCCATAGCTGACCGGTTAGGACATGAAAAATAGAAACCACACTAAACACTTATTCGCACTTGTTTCCACAAAAGCGTGACGAGGTGGCCGATAAACTTCAAAAATGCTTTTAGTATCAATCTAGTATCACAGAGCAAAAGAAAAAGCCGATTTCCCTTGAATTCACAAGAGATTTCGGCTTTATTACTTTTACTCAAACTCAATCGTCGCAAAGTTGTTTCGTGGTGTAATGTGTTGATTTTGGTGGTAAAAATCCGGAAGTTTTGTCCGGATTGTACCTATTGCACGGATTTTTCGGGGATTGTATTGTCATTTCGTTGTCACACAACAATTACATATACCTACTTGTTTCTATCCTACAAAACCTTTACACTTTGATAAACTTCATACAATTTTTTTGATGACATATCTAAGATTGGTTCAAACATAAATGAATTCAAATGGATATTTTCTGGTGTTATCATCGCAACAATATCCAAAATACTCATAATGCCATCATTTATATTTTCCCTATATGCCTTAATCAACCAAGCACTTTGATTTTTCTTTGAATAAATGCTACTAATAATATCTGTACCATTAGGCACATCTGTCAATATCCTATTTTTCATATAAAGTTCCGCTTTCAATCTTATTGAAATTGAAAGAATTATCTTATTCTCTATTTCAAGTTTTTCAACATCAGTAATTTTATCAGCTTCTGCCATAATTAAATCATATACTAATTCATTTTCTCTTCCATCCGCAAAATTCACATTACTCTTCTTACACCAATATTGATTAAAAATATCCTGTATCTGTTTCAAAGTGATATTCTGTGTATCATCTTTATAATGCAACACACTCGTCAGAAGTATATAATCTGGATTTGTATCATCCTCCGTGTATTCAATTAAATTTCTTACGAATGGAATTGAGGCAACTACAATATTATCATGCCCCCCTTCTTCAAGTTTCTTCTTGTAATTGCTAAAAATATTTTTTGTGTATTGCCCCTTTTCAAATTTAATCTCTCCTTCATCCGAAAAAGCAATAAATGAATTGCCTCGTTTAGTTATCCTTGAAGCTAATGTTCTGTAAAAGTCAAAATTATGTGTCAAAATTAGAATTTTGAATGTCTTTTGCCCGGATATATTAACAAATGATGCAATATCACTAATATACTCAATAATAGCGTACTTGTTTTTATAATCAAATGATTCAGAAATATCATCCATAACAATCAATTTTTCATTTCCTTCTTTTTGCGCAACAAGAATTTGAAATATCATATTAAGAATATAATATGCTCTTCTTTCCCCTGTACTAAGTACATCCTTTATCAATCGTTCCTTTGCAATCTCTTTGCTTCCTCTATTATCAGAAAAGATATACTTAAAACTTGGCAATTCTTGATTTAATATTACATCCTCTTGGTTGGAAGCTTCTATCAAAAAAGGAACATAAAACCTTTTTGCAAACAAATCTAATGCTTTCTTCCAATCCGTTGTTTCTTCTTTTGCTTTCTTCCTTAATTCAGACAAATCTTCTTGCGCTTTTTTATATTCAGTTAATAATTCCTGAAGCATCACCTCACAACTCGTGAAAGCCTTAACCCAAACTTTCTTTTTAAACAACTCCACATCTTTGTACTCAACCACCACATCCGGATGATTTTGAAGAAACACATTGAATGCCTGAGTATCTTTATTTTTACTTATCAATTTGTTTATTTTTTCAAACAATTCTTTGAGCTCTTTTGTATTTAACACTTGTTCTTTTTCTTTCGCAATTAACTCATCCAACTCTTTTTGACTTTTTACTATTACTGCGGCACTGCCGTCTTTCGCATTTAATGTAATCTCATTTTTAGCATCAAAAAATCCATTGCTGTTTAATGTATTACTGATATTACCATAATTATTGTGATCTATTACTCCCTTTTGCATAAATAGTGATTTGTCTACTAACTCAGTATACTTTTTCTCATATTCCTCTAAGAATTCTGCTGTCTTTCCAGTTGTAACCATAGAATATACTTTTTCATTAAATAATGCGTTATAATCCAACTCTTCTTCTTTTAATAAACAGTTCATTCCAGGGTCATGCAGTAAATTAAAAATATTTTCCAAACATTTATACTCGTCTTTTGATAAGTACCCCCAATCAGCTAACATCATCCCTTGTGTATTAAATGAACTTCTAGATGAATATTTCAATTTTTCTTTAATTTCTAAATATAGATTATCCTTTTTCTCTTCAATTGATTTATGAATTAATAAATATTGTTTGCGTAGTGCATCATTTGCCATTAATAACCCTTGATTCTCATACGCATTCTCATCAAAAGGATTTATTACCATAATACTTTCACTAGGGATATTGGTGTCATTTTCATCTACAATGCTGTATGAACTAATACAGCCAAAAACTTTTTCCTCTACAGGTCTTTTATCTCTTATAGCCTCAAAGGTTTTAGCCAATGAAGACTTCATTGTTCCATTTGGTGCATATATAACAGCCACATTATTATTAGAATAATCTATTGATTGATTTAATTTTTGTATTCCATAACAATTTTCCAAATTCATTTTTAATTCATCCATGCCCTTTTCTCCTCCTACACAAATACATTTTCCATTACCCCATTCTCCATGTCATCAATACTATATATCGTATCCATGACCTCAAATGTCTCTCTCAAATTCCCCCTTGCGCTCTTCCAGCCAATTCCATCTGTAAACCACACAAAAGTAAATCCATCTATGGTATCAGACTCCTGCGAAAGCATCTTATAACTTCTTGCAGTTTCATTCAGTTTTGAACCACCGCCACCATAGAAGTTTGTTTCAATACCATAAATCATCTTATCCGTCTTGATTACAAAATCAAATCTCTTCGCAGCCTTACCCTGATTAGAAAGTGCCGATAAATCAATGTTCCACTTTTCTTCAATGTCCTTAAGATACATTTCCTTAAAGTAATTTACATCCTTTTCAAACCCTGCTGCCACGATATACTTTTCAACCAAATCTTCCATCTGGTGACCACCACGATTTTTACGACCGTTAGAATCCAATCCAGTTTCGATACCCAAAGCATAATCTACAAGATTATTTACCAAGTGATTTGCAATCATATCAAACAATCCGGTCTTACGCATGAACACCTTGTACTGCTCTACACTATAATTCATCTTCTTGAAATTATACAAAAACGCCCCTTCTTCATCCTGAGCATATATTTCATATCCTCTTACCGCAAGGAGCAATGGAACACATTGTAATATTTCCGGATACTTTGTCACTATTCTCTCGAAGTCTTCCTCTATGTTTTTTGAACCAATCAAGGAATTCAAAATATTCAGTTCAACCTTGATTTCTTCCACATTTCTTACAACCTTTTCAAAGTCGATATAGTAATCATAACTTGATATACTCGGTCTGAATTTACTCAACCATTCATCAAAATCTCTATTTGTCATCTACTACCTTCTCCAATCTTTTCTTGGATATTTCCAAGTATTCTTCACTTACATCTATTCCAATAAACTTCCGCCCAAATCGCACTGCCTCTACTCCGGTCGTCCCGGAACCGCAGAAAGGATCCAGTATAACCTGTCCTTCTTCTGTAGATGCCAATACAATCTTCTCAAGCAGATACTCCGGCTTTTGTGTAGGGTGCTTTCCTTCCGCCTTCTCTGAAGGTTTTGTCAATGCTCCGGTCCATACATCCTTCATCTGCTTGCCATTATTCATTTCTTTCATTTTCTGATAATCAAAAAAATGCCGAGACTTCTTTTCATTCTTCTTTGCCCATAAAATGGTTTCCGTAGAATGTGTGAAGCATCGACATGCTAAGTTTGGTGGTGGATTTGTTTTCTGCCATGTTATGTTGTTGATTATCTTGAAGCCTTCCTGCTCCAATGCCATACCAATCGAATATATATTGTGTAATGTCCCCGATATCCAAATCGTGCCGTTCGGCTTTAGTACTTTCTTACATAACTTAATCCACTTTCTGTTAAACTTGTGTTTCTCTTCGACACCGGTTCCACTTTCCGAAAGCTTATCCCATGAGCCTTTATTTACTGAAACCATTTTCCCGCCCTGACAAGTGATACCATCATTACTTAAAAAATAAGGCGGGTCTGCAAATATCATATCCACAGATTCCGGTTCCATTTTTGTTAGAATTTTAAAGGAATCACCTAGTATCAATTGTGATTCTTCTGTCTCGAAGTATAATGGCACTTTTTTTGTAAATAAGTTCTCCATTATCCCGACTCCTTTAATAATTGCATATAATTACTTCTTCACCAACTCTGTTGGATGCATCCGAATTAATCATACGCTTAACACTTACAACATCTATTCTGTAGCCCTTATTACCATACAGCTCATTTATCAAATCTGTATTATGATTTGTGAGCATACAATAGCAACCTCTGGCTGTTAATTCATCAAACAGCTTTGCAAGTCGTTTATGACTTTCTATGTCAAATCCCTCTTTCGTATATGATTCAAAAGAAGTTGGATTCAACGGCGCATACGGACTATCTATAAATACAAAATCGCCCTTCTTGGCATCCTTACAAGCAACTTCAAAATCTCCGTCAATAATTTTTACACCCTGAAGATATTTTGAAATCTCCATAATAGCATTTTCATCAACGGAAGCTCTACGACTATTGTTGTATGGAACATTGAAAAGTCCTTTACCATTTACACGATACAAGCCATTAAAACAATGCTTATTAATAAATACAAACAATGCAGCTAATTCCACATCGAACTCTGCTTTCATCAACTTATCATTGTAGTGCTCCCTAAGAGAATAATAATATTCCTTACCATCCTCCCACATTTCCTCATCTAGCTGCTTTACAGCCTTTAGAAATGCTTCCGGCGCATTACATATCTGCTTATAAGCATTTATCAACGCTTTGTTGATATCGTTTATCAGAGCATTTGCAGGTAGCAATTCGAATATCACCGCACCGCCACCTACAAATGGCTCAAAATAATTATTATATTTTTCAGGCATTCTCTCCTTTATCTGTGGAAGCAACTGACGTTTTCCGCCAGCCCATTTCACAAATGGAGCGACACTTGAATTACTCATTTTGATTCCTCTTCTCTATGTCCGCAAAAGGACAATCTTTTACACATCTATTATACTTGCAAACATAAAAAATAACAACCACAAACTTTCACTCTTTGTGAATTAATTCACTTCTGAAATACGAATATGTACTCATGCGCCAGTAGAAGAAAATTATTGTTCTGCTTTCCCCAATAATCTGTAGAACGGCAATTATGTTGCTCCTTAATAATAATCTCTTTATTCGTAAATCCCGCCTGTAAAAAGCACTCCATCATACGAAATCCTAACGGAATAACCTTCCCATATTTTCTTACATCTCCTATCATCACTGCACACATTTTTCCCTTTTTCAGTACACGAAAGGATTCTTCAGCCACCTTACACATTTCAGCCAAGAACTCATCTACACCAAGTAATGAAATATCCCCTTCTATTCCTTTACTATACTTGATGATATTGGCATAAGGCGGATGCGTACAAATAAAATCAATACGACTATCTTTAATAAAATGCAAATCTGTAGCATTGCTATTTCGAGTAAATATTTTTGAATTTGTTTCACATTGGAATTGTAAATTTGTTTCAGAGATTGAAACGGATTGCGGATTGATGTCAACACCCACCGCATTACGATTGAGTAGTTTCGCTTCGACTAAAGTTGTTCCACTACCCATAAATTGATCTAAGACCCATTCACCGGGATTAGAATAGCGAAGTATCAAATTTCTTGGCACATATGGCGACCAATTCCCGCGATACTTTCCTGAATGCGTTGCCCAACTGCCTCTGTCCGGAAATGACCAGACCGTCGTTGGTTCAAGCTTAAAATTATTTGGTTGTAAACTTATAAGACATTCCTCCTTCTTTTATTTCCATTGAGCAAGATACTCTGTAACTCCAATCATGCCTCTCATCAAGAATGCAGTCATAATATCCTTCTCAAACTTAATCTTATTCTCAGCAGAAAGACTATTATAATCATGTTGCATCTCTTGAAGCTTTTGTGCAAATCCAATTACAAACTTATCATATTCAATGTTTTCTTCTTGAATTGATTTCATTATAGTTGCTCCCTTCTTTGATGATACCAATAAGTCTACATCAATTTTCTCAAAAAATCCACCTCTATTTTCTTTCACAATAAGTGAATTTATATAAACAATATCTCATGAGATAATATTCACAAATAGTGAAAGAGGTGTTTGTATGCATTTCAATAACGATACTGACCTATATCGTGTTATAGGTTCAAAAATAAAATATTACAGGGAACAAAGAAAATTAACACAGGTACAACTTGCAGAACAAGCTCAAATCAGCATCAGTTACCTTTCTAAAATTGAGGCTGCCGGATGTAACAAAAGTTTGTCCATATCTGTTTTAAATCAGATTGCTAATGTACTTAATGTTGAGATTAGCGAATTTTTTAAGGAGGTATCTGAATCATGAAACTTATCGAAGCACAGTCAAGAATAGAAAAACTTGCCTATATTCCCTTCAAAGAATACTTATCCCCTGAACAAGTTCAAGATGCCATGATGAAAATCAACAAAGGGAAAACCGGACAACTTTTAGAACTGACAATCGGACTAAATCTTTCCAACACCACTCTAGATTTTGAAGATGGCGAACTAAAAACCAACAAGTGCGACCGAACCGGAAAGCCTCTAGAAACGATGTTTATCACACAAACAGCATCCATCATAGATGAATTATTATCAAGGCGAAGATTTCAAGACACAAAGTTATACAAAAAATTTCAACGATTATTATATGTTCCAATCAGCAAGGATGGCAGTCCCGCAGACTGGATGTATTTAGCTCCAATCCAAGTTGACTTATCACTTCCTAAATACTATGAACTTGCTCAGCAACTTGAAGCAGACTATTACAACATTTGCGACCAGTTAAATCAACAATTGTCTGAATCCAGTAGAGCAACTTTACATACTGCTAGCGGCGAATTTATTCAAATTCGTACTAAGGATTCAAAACCATATCACCCTATATATTCCAGTATTTACGGTCGTGAAATATCCGATAAAAACAGAGCATTCTATTTCAAAAAAGAATTTATGAAATATATTACATCCCTTGAAGATTAATAAGGTGGAGCCCCGGCTCCACCTTATCTTCCTCTCCCCACATCTCTGACCTTCTCACCAATCCAGTCCATAAACTTCTCCAGCAGATTCATTCCATCAATCACAAACTGTTTCATAAACTCATAAACCTTTTCCAGTTTATTCCTAAGTGTCTTATTCTCCTCACGCAACATATGATTCTGATAGCGCAATTCTATTATCTGCTCCTTTAGATATGAGTCACCATCCCCAACAGCCAACAACTCCCTTTTCAGCCGTTCTGCCTCTGCCAATTCAAACTGTGCGTATTCTGTTTCCTGCTTAGCAATAGCAGATACCTTGCGCCACTTGTCAGCCTCTTTTTCCGCAATCTCTATTTCATTCTTTTTATCCGTTAGCTTATCGACAGCCTCATAATACTCTGTCTGCAACCGGGATTTTTTCATCTGTAAAATCCGACCTTCTGTTTCCAGTTCTAGGTTCTCTGCCAGCGTATCATCAAGTTTTTTCTGCGCTTTATCCTGCTTCCACTTAAACTCAGTTTGCTTTCTTCGAATTTCTTTATCCAACGCATCTGCACGTTCCTCTTTCAAATCAAGAACAACCTGAACATCCTCTAGCTCCGCCTCAAGAGCAGTGACCTCTTTTGCTCGCTCCTGCTTTTTATAATCCAGTACAGATAAATGCTTATTATGAGTACCCTTTTTATGCCAGCCGATTCCATATCGCTCCATAATACTTGCAATATCTTCCTTTTCAGTTTCCGACCACTGCTGCCATTCCGTATTACCTTTTCCCTCACTGGCAAATCCTCTACTAGCAAGTGCGCCTTTAAGGCTTGTCCTAGTCTCCAATCCTCTTTCACTGCCTGATACCCATGGAACAAAATCCAGATGCAAATGTGGTGTCTCTTCATCCATATGAATATATGCTCCAAACACATATAACTGTGGATTACGAAATTGAAACAGCTCCACATAATCCTTTAAAATCTTCGTTGCTATCTCTGCCGAATAACTCCCCACTCTGGTATCATCCATATTTCCAATCTGAACAATTACCTCATAAAACAATTTCTCCTGCTTGCTTCTTTTAATCTTTTCATAATAGTTTTTAATCTGCCTATCTTTACGTTTTTGTTTGGCGTTATATTCAGCCAGAGCCTTATCAAAGAGTTTATGGTACACTTGCTTAATGTCCTCGTTGATAAGTGTGATATTATCTTTTGTCCGGCTGGAATCCACATTTTTAGCAATAAAGCTTCTTGTGTTATGCCCAATGGAACCTTCTCCATTCATAAAACTAATTGTTCTTTCCAAAATCCAAAACCTCCTCTTTTCGTATGTATTTGTGCGCCTCCTTTTTATCCGTAATAAGTGCCGGATACGGCACAAGATAGCAGATTTCCATTGGAAGGTTTTGTTACTTTTGTCAAAAGTAACGCAAAAGCACTTTTGACAGCTACGCCATCAAAAATGCAGACCCGCAAGCGGGTTTTGCGCTCCTCGCCGGAGTGGCTATACTGCTCTGTGAGCCGAATAATACTCCCTAGTGAAAACAGTTCACCACATCATGTAATACTACTTCCTCTGCCACCAATCTTGCCTGTGCACGAAGCCTATACATCTCCATAAATGAATTTTTATCCTTGGGCTTATGTTTCATGAGCCATTCATTTTCAATATCCTCTAACAGCTCATAAGCCACTTCATTTACCTCTACCGCTTTGCTGTGCAACTCTCCAAATCGTACTAAACTTCTGTACCTCTGTGGATACTCTGACTGTATGTATTCCATCCATAGACGACCATATTTTCCAATGTCAGCATTTTCTTCCTTAATTTCAACAGTAATCAACGGATAAAAGATACCGTCCTTTTCTCTGTATTGCACACCCAATTTCTCAAACAATGTCTGCTCACTCATAACCGCCACATCCTTTCCAAATAATTATTCTTCATCCGATACTGTCAGTTGCTTCATCCCGGCTAATGACCTCGGCTGTTCTCGAAATCCTTCCAATATCTCCAGCATGGAGCGGATGGGCGTTAATAACTCCCCATCCATCTCTGATGCCTTTTCAACCCTTTCAAGCTCTTGCTCAATCCGTTGCAAGTTCTGACGAAACTGTACCAGCATCAAAGGATTGCCGGTAGCAACTACCTTCTGATGCAAAACACTCTGAATAATATAATCCTGCTTGGTGCGAAAACCACTAAGCTTCACTCGATTATTCAGTTCTTCGTTTTCCTCCGGCGAAATACGAAATGCTATGGTAACATTTCTCCACCTATTCTTATCATCCCTATTCTTTTCTGACATTGATTAACGCCTCCCTTTCCGTATCCGACTGTGCCGCCATATCTGTCTGCACCGTCGGAAATAAATGTGCATAATGGTAAGTAATATCTACTGCCTCATGTCCGACCCTTTCTCCGATTGCCAATGCTGAAAACCCCAAATTTATCAATAGCGAAATATGCGAATGGCGTAATCCATGAATTCGTATTCTCTTTACTCCTGCCAGCTTTGTGCCTCTATCCATCTCATGATGCAGATAGCTTTTGGAAATTGTAAAAATACGCTCATTCTTCTCAATTCCATACATCCTACTGATGAAATCCTCCATTTCATCAGCAAGAAAATCTGGCATTACAATTGTTCTGTTACTTTTCGGTGTCTTAGGACCTGTAATCACATCTTCACCCTCCAGCCTTTGATATGATTTGTTTATCCGCAATGTTTTCTTTTGAAAGTTAAAATCTTCCGGTGTCAAAGCAAGTAATTCTCCTTCACGAATTCCGGTCCAGTACAAAATTTCAAATGCATAATATGACATCTCCTTATCCGCCACACATTCTAAAAATGCCTGAAACTCATCCTGCGTCCAGAACTCCATCTCTTTACTTTCTTCCTTACCCATATTTCCGGCCTTACGAGCCACATTATCTTTTAACCCATAAAAGTTTACTGCGTGATTCAATATGGCACTAAGCTGATTATGAATGGTTTTCAGATAGGTCGGGGAGAATAACTCCCCGTTCTCCTTCGTCAGCTTCATCATTTCATTTTGCCACTGGATAACATCCGAGGTTCGAATCTCATCCAGTTTCCTTCTCCCGAAATAAGGAAGTATTTTCGTCTCTATAATGTGCTTCTTGGTAAGAAATGTGTTCTTCTTTATTCGTGACTCCAAATCCTTCAAATAAATCTCCACAAAACTACCAAATGTCATGCTGATGCTCTGGTCTTCCTTCAATTTGAAATTCCGCTCCCATTCCAGGGCTTCGCTTTTCTTAGCAAAGCCCCTCTTGGTTTTCTGTTTTCGCTCTCCGGTCCAGTCTTTATAGTAAGTTCGTACTTCCCACATTCCGGTCTTCTGATTCTTAATCACAGCCACTTATCCCACCTCCTTCTCTTCGTCAGATAAGCCGTAGATTCGTTTCATAAGATATTTGCTGCTGATACGCCCTTTTATTGTCACAAGACCTTTTGCTTCCTGCTCCGCATTCAGCTTGCGAATCAACTTATATGCATATGATAACGATACTCCCAGCATTTCCTGTACATCTGTTGCTGTAAAAAATCGCTTATTCTCCATAAATCCAAGCCTCCTCTCTTCAATTTTATTATTCAGTTCATTTTCGAACGGTTTTGTTGTTTTATATATTAACAGTTCATTTCTGTACTGTCAATACTATTTTACAAAAAACATTTCATTTTTGTACTGTTAGTGCTATACTATATGTGAGCACACGATTTACACCTATTGTTTTCGTGTAGAACCAAACAACGATTATACTTATAAGGAGCAGTTAAATGGGCGAAAATTTCACTAGCCGGGTAGGCTATCTGATTAGAAACTTTAGAATCGCATCTGATATGACGCAAAAGGAATTAGCAGATAAATGCGGATTAAATGAATCCACCATCCGTAACTATGAACTTGGTAACAGATATCCGGATGCAGCAACACTATTGAATATAGCCAATAACCTCAATGTCAGCTTTTATGCGTTATCTGATCCTGACGTTGCCAATATATTCAGCGCACTTCATGTGTTGTTTGATATTGAATGGGCATACGGACTCCGCCCTACTATGAAAGGCGGAGAGTTGACTTTTAAATTTGAAGAACGACTTTCGTCTACTGGTCCCCGTCCGCAGGAAGACCTTGACAACTTCCGAAAGATGGTTGAATATTGGGCACGCTTACGAGACCGATTGGAAGATGGCGAGATAACAGAATCGGAATACTATCTTAAAGAGATTAAATTCCCGATAAATCCGATAGAACCGGATAAAGAATATACATTTTCGTTGAATCTTGATGACGATGACCAGCTAATGGTTCAGAATGTGAATGAGGATGAAGCCGCAGAAGAAACTGCTGAATTGTTAAAAGACTTGTTTCCGGATTTTTCTTATGTGAAAAGAAAAAGGAAACCGAAGAAAGATTAAAACAAAATTTTACTAAATAACATTATCCATATTCATTAAGATAACACTTATGATTATTAATCTACAATACAGGAGGCAAAAATGTCATTTAATGATTATTCCACATATAGATTTCAATTTGACAGACTCGACAAACGATTACCTGACACAACCTTTCAAAAAAAATATTATGATAAGTGGATGAAAAAATACTCTGAAATTTTCAAACACGAAGATGAATTTCTAATCTCAATGGAGTGGGATTTAAGATGCCGAAAAGCACTCAGAGAAATCTTTTCTTCAGCTACTTTCTATCAAGAGGCAAAGAAAAATTTAGAAAACAAATGCTTTTCCTCTTACTACTTTTGCCTATACTATTCCTTATTTCACGCTATTTATGCTTGTATTTTTCTTGATACCGAATGTAGAATTTCTCAATTGCTTGATGTTACACACAAAAATATTATTAAACTCTTTATTAGTGCATATGGAAACACACACAAAGATATCATGTCGCGTGATATCGAAGATTTATTCGAAAATCTTAAATATAGACGCGAATATTATTCCTATGTTACTCCATTTAATAACTTATTCAATTATACCGATGATTTAAAATCTCTTGAGCCCATTCTACTTGATTGCTATCAATTAGCAGCTATACACTCTCTATTTATCAATACTAGCTATAATAGGCAAATTAACTCTGTCAAAAAAATACAGTCTGCAGAAGACATGTATGCCTTTGAAACTTTATTTAATCACTTCTTTTCAAAAAAGAAAACTAATCAACATAACCAACTTGAACCTTCAAGTGAATATATGAAATTTGAGCTAATGGAATTTGGCTTTATACCAGAATATATTGCTCTAGATTTAGATCATCAATATGATGAATTTCATACATACGATGGATTTTATAATGGTACAACATCCGAAAAACCTTTGATAGTAACCGATATTTGGAACTTCGTCGCACGAGCACTATGGTAAGAATATATACACCTTCATCAGATTCAAAAAAATATTTATTGTGTGCTCCGTTAATTTTTCAAAATTATTGTCATTTGATTGTCACGACAAAAAACAAGAGCCAAGAAACGCCGAAAATTCGGCATTTCTTGGCTCATTTGTATTACTCAAACTCAATCGTCGCAACCGGTTTCTTAGTGAGCTCGTAGCAAACACGATTAACACTAGGAACCTCTGCTGTGATTCTGTCAACGATTTTTTCTAAGATATCGTAATCGATTCTTTCAATGGTAGCTGTCATCGCGTCGATAGTGTTTACGGCACGGATAACTACCATATATCCCATACTTCTTGCGTTGTCACGCACGCCTACAGCTTTGAAATCAGGTACGACTGTGAAATATTGCCATACTTTCTTGTCAAGTCCTGCTTTTGCAAATTCTTCACGAAGGATTGCATCTGCTTCGCGGAGTGCTTCAAGACGGTCACGTGTAATTGCACCAAGACAACGAACGCCAAGACCCGGCCCCGGGAATGGCTGACGATATACCATTTCAGCAGGAAGACCAAGTTCTACACCACATGCACGAACTTCGTCTTTGAAAAGCTGTGCCAATGGTTCAACCAATTCAAACTGCAAATCTTCCGGCAAACCGCCTACGTTGTGGTGAGATTTTACGCATTTCGCTGTTTTTGTACCACTTTCAATAATATCCGGATAAATTGTACCCTGACCAAGGAAATCGATTCCTTCCAGTTTTCTTGCCTCTTCTTCAAACACACGGATAAATTCACCGCCGATAATTTTTCTCTTTTCTTCAGGATCAGCTACACCTTCCAATTTTCCAAGGAAACGTTCTGTAGCATCCACATAAATAAGATTTGCATTTAACTGGTTTTTGAAAACTTCTACAACATTTTCAGACTCATTTTTTCTCATAAGTCCGTGGTTTACGTGAACACAAACAAGCTGTTGTCCGATTGCTTTTAACAAAAGTGCTGCTACAACAGATGAATCTACACCGCCTGAAAGGGCAAGTAATACTTTTCTGTCACCAACCTGACGGCGAACCAATTCAACCTGATCTTCAATAAAGTTTTTCATATTCCAGTTAGCTTCTGCTTTACATATATCAAAAACGAATTTCTTGATAACTTCTTCTGATGGAATCGCATCATATGTTTCGCCGCATTTTGCTGTCGGATGGTCAATCGCCATAACTGGAAATCCTGCTTCATAAATACTGTCGCACACGTCGACTGCTACGCCGTCAACTACACGGTTTTCTCCACCATTTAAGATAATACCTTTTACGTTGTTGAGTGCCTTTAACTCGTCCACTGTAATGTCATGCGGATGAATTTCGCTATACACACCCATATCACGGATTTGGCGGGCAATCACTGTATTTTCAGTACTACCCAAATCAAGAATAACAATCATATCTTGTTTCATCGTTTGATTTCTCCTTTATATTAAAAAATTGAATTCAATAAAAATACTTTTCTATTATATTACAAATTTTTCATACATCAAACATTTTTTTCAAATTTTTAAAAATTTTCTTCCACGCCGGTTTCCTGAGTAACAATAATAGCCTCAGTGCTTACCTGAGCGGAATCATCTTCTTTCAGATTTTCTAGCGGATCCGGTCTGTAATTCATTTTCTTCACTGCATGATAAATACAGAAACCTACGCCCACAGCGCTAATTGCAATCAACACAACAATACCTATAGGTAATACCAATCCACCCCATTTACCGGCAGCAATCAATTCAGATTCTTTGATACCGCACATAGAACAAACTCGTTCCCTGCGTCCTATTTTCAATTCCGTTGCTTCCAAAACAGTCGTCCATTCACCATATGTATGTGCCTCCAATGCATCAATCACTGTTCCCTTTGAAAGCACCGCATCACAATAACGACATACTGTATCTCCTGTATAACCATCCACAATACAAGATGGTTTCTGTGCTCCCGTCAAAATTTCACTATGCTCTGTTACAGGTATTTTTTCTCCATATCTTACAATGGCACCGCACTCACAAAGTAAATTGCCTGTATAACCTTCTTCCGTACAGGTTGCCACCTTCACATCCACACGTTTACCGGTTGATGTATGGCTGAGTCTGCTGCCTGAATCGGTAACCGTATTGGTAGCTGAACAACCCGGATTACTACATACGGCTGTCTTTGTTCCATCTTTTGAACAGGTAGCATCACCATTTGATACATAGTTTACAAATTTGTGTCCTGTCGCTGCAACGCCACTACTTCCTGTCGTCAGACCACAAACAAGACAATACTTACTCTGACTTCCCTGTTGTGTACAAGATGGTCCGACCACCACCACATTATCCTGTCCCCACTGATGAGCTGTGGCTGATGCAGAGATAATGATATCGCCTGTAATCACGTCACCCTTTATGGTAATTGTTCCTGTTCTTACGCTATATGTATAAGTAGAACTTCCGGATGACAACTGAACTCCGCCAACAGAAACACTAACAGCACTTGGAGGCTGACATCCGCCATTGTTAGTGATTGTAGCCGTATAATCCTGTCCCGCTGTGGCCTGAGCAGCACCGGAAAACGTCAGATTTGTCACATTTCCCGTAACCGTATAACTTGTTCCCGTCAGACCTGTATCCTCCGTTGCATATGCTTCCATCGGCACAACCATAACCAGCATAGACACGACCAATAAGAAACCACATAGTAATTTTGCGTATTTATAACGTTTTCTCATAAGAATCCTCCATATATTTAACCCCAGATTTTGGAAATACATATACATTTATTATAAAACAAAGTTTTTTACTTGACAATTGCCTAAAATCAAGTAATTTGCGTGTTTTTCTTGACACAATAGATTGCAAAAATCTATACTTGTTAAAAATACTAAGATTCAGGTGAAAACGATGAAAAAAATCTGTTGTATCATAAGTGCCGGAGATGTAAATACCCAGCTCCTTGCAAAAAAGAAATCTAAATATAACTATTTTATCGCTGCCGATGCCGGATATGAGAAAGCATTGGAAGCCGGCATTACCCCTTCCCTTGTGGTGGGTGATTTTGACTCGTTAAGTCAACATTATCAAATGCTCAACACAAGCACCGCTCATGAAAACAGTACAGCAGACATTCCTGCATTTGTACAGTTTCCCGTGGAGAAAGACTTTTCCGATACACACCTTGCCATAGAAGAAGGCATCAAGCTTGGCTATACACAGTTTGAGGTATATGGTGCATTAGGTGGTGACCGTTTTAGTCACAGTATTGCAAATTTGCAGACTCTCTGTACAATGAAGCAAAATGACATTTCTGTCACCTTGATTGGTATGAAGGAAATCATTTATCTTTTGCGAAACGAAGCCATCACATTGACGCCTCCGATACACAGCACCTTCTCTGTTTTTTCTTTATCCGATAAATCGGACAATGTTACGATTCTTGGTGCCAAATATCCTTTAATAGATGCAACGCTGACAAACACTTTCCCTCTTGGGGTCAGCAATCAAAGTATAAGCGAAGCCTTGCGTATATCCGTAAAGGAAGGACTTTTACTTGTCGTATTGGAATTCTGATATATCAAACGATTTTAGGCATACCTTTTAACGCAAAAACAGTGGAACTATAAGAGTCCACTGTTTCTTTTTATCCATAAATTCACTTTTTACAAATATTCCGAAATAAAGTAGAAAAGAAGCAATGCAAGTACACCTGCACCAACTACCAATGCAACCTTCAGTTTATCAATCGGTGTACGACCTGATACCTTACCGGTCTGTCCGTTTACCATAAACTGATATGTCTTATCTCCATAACGAAAAGAAGATATCCAAATCGGTAATAAAAGATATTTATATGTAATATTGTTGTAAATTGTCTTTGTATTTAAGTTATCCACTCTGTCAGCGTGCTTTTCGCTAAGAATTCTGTGACGAATATTGGTACGGAGTTTGCCGTAAATAGAACTCTTTGCCTTCTCCCAGCCTTCTTTTAAACCGATGGCATATCTTTCGGATGCAAAACCTGCAATGTATTCAGGCTTGTAAGTGACATTATCCTTTGTATTGAATGGCTCCAGCCCTGCCATCAAGCTTCTGTCATGCTGTGTACTTGCATTAACAAGTTCATCGTCAATGAACTGTCTGTATCTACCACTTGTCTGGTGCCAATCTGTTACTGTTTCATAATTTCCATCTGCTTTTCTTCTGCGACGGTCTTTACCGTAACGTGCCGTATAGTCTGTTACCGTATCGGTATCAAATGTCCAGTACGGCAGATATAAGCCTTGGAATTTGTCGGCTTCTGCTGTCTCTTTTACAATTTTAGGACAGAAAAATCTCTTTCCGAGCCATTTATTAAAGTTCTCACCTGCAGTCTTTTTATCAATTTTAAAAGTACATACACCGCCCGGTGCAAGGGTATTTTTACCTTTTTCTTCCATAACCTGATTGGAACCGCAATATGGACATATACCTGCTATCTGAAGTGCATCATAAACACTTTCGCCGGCACACATTTTACAAATAACTGTTTTTGTCTCAACACCCCAGTTGCAATTGGCAGTTTCTTCCGCTTTTGTAAAATCAAGTTCTACAGCTTCTTTCGGGAGTTCTTCTTCCTGCGGAATCACTTCCTCGTAATCGCAATACGGACATTTCAGTCCTCCTGTTTTCGGATCAAACGCCATTGTCCCTGTACATTGCGGACATTTACGGTCTGTTTCTTCCTTGGTTTTTTCTATTACAACTTCCTCTTCCTCGTACATCTTTTCTCCCTCTCTTTTCGATACACTATAGTTATATGTATGCTTATGTAATATTATAATTCCATTTTAGTTTTTTGTCACCCATTTTATCTGTTTCTAAGCCTTAAATCTCTCTTAATAAGAAAACTCTTGTACCTTCTTTGTTTTCTATGATAAACTTATTTCTTGGTAGAACGATTGTATCAAAACTGAAAGGAGCGATTTTTATGGATTCATTCTACACCCCCTTTCAAAATTGTTGATATAACCATTCAAAATGGAGTTAAAAAAATTAAAAAGAGAAAGCGTACCCAGCTATTACTTGAATTCTTGGCCGGTATGTTCATTGCTTTTGCCGCATATTCCGGTACAATGGCAATGCACAGTGTGGAGAGTGCCGGTCCCGCCAGAGTACTTGGTGGTGCACTCTTCATTGTCGTTCTCTGCTTTTTATCGGGGCTTTGGGACACATCCGGAGGATTACTTGGTGCATACACCATTAAAACAGCGCTTACAAAGGCCACCCTTTCACCGGTTTCCGACCTTGCAAGCGGTATCCTTTGTAATATTTTAGTATGTGGTTCCATTTTAGTTATGACAATGTCCACCGATATGACCGGTAAAATCTGGGGTATTTTCTTTACGATTATGGCATTCGTTGTTTGTGGCTTTGAACACTCTGTTGCAAATATGTATTATTTACTGGCAGGACTTTTTGCTAAATTGAATCCTGAGTACATCGAAATGGCGAAAACAGCCTACGGACTAACCAATGAGCAACTAAACTCCTTAAACATATGGACCTGTCTGGAAAGTACATTTTATGTATCTGTAGGAAATATGATTGGTGGTATGGTCTTTGTATCCGCAATTTTCTTTATTATTTTTAGAAAACTGGAAAAACCGGACCATTAACCCCTTATTGCATAGTTAAAATAACAAAATAGGGAGAACCCTTGCGCTATGGGCTCTCCCGTTTTTTATTATCTGCTTTTATTACATTTCATTCATCATTTGCTTTTCGCCAATTTCGTTATTGGTCTCTGTCTCTTCTACTGCTTCATTTTCTCCCTTTTTTGAAACAAGAATAAACCACACAGCGGCTGCAATTGTCACAATAACAGAACCAATTATCATTGCCAGACCATCAATTTTTTCACCAAATTCCGGCCATGTACTCATTACGGCACCGACTAAGTTAAATGCCATATGGAACAGAATACATCCCCAAAGTGATTTTGTTCTCTCAAAAATATAGATAAGGCATAAACTGAAAACAAATGTATACATTGCCCAAATAATTGTTCCGTGCACAACACCAAAAAGAAGTGATGTCAAAATAACTGCTATCCACTTAGCCATACCCTGTTTTAATCTTGTGTAAATAAAACCACGGAAAGTAAGTTCTTCGACAAGAGGAGCCATAATCACAACTGAAATCCACAACGCAATGCTCACACTACCTAAAAGTTCACTACTGCTTGCTTCATAGCTTTCAATCCAAGACTGTGGAAACGGAATAATACTCAGTACGTAAGAAATTGCAAAATTAAATGCAATACCGCCGATTACAATCGGTGCGATTGTAGCCGGTTTTAACTTATTTAACGACGCTGATTTTGCAAACTTTTTCTTACGGATTTTTGCTACAATAAAGAAAATTAAAATGGTCAAGAGCCCTGATACTATTAATATGTATGGCATTGCTTCCCCTAACGCCGCATTGGCCTTATTCATATAAGCATCCATATCAAATGCCCCATCCGGCTGCATCATCGATATGCTGACAATGACCGATAACACCAAGCTCACAGCAAATGACACTACCACCTGTGCACCAAAATATGCACCAAAATATAAAACTGCCTTTCCTACGCTAATCCAAAATTTTTTCATTTTCATCTCTCCCTCTATGTTTATACTTTATTTGGATTTTTAGAATAATATGCCGCATATGCCTGATAAGAAATAAACTGTACAAGCCACATAACCGTTACAACCGTTGCCGGCATAATACCAAAGTGCCATATTTGATTTCCTAAAATACAAAACAGCCATAACACCATAAACACAGTTCCACTGACATTATAAGCACCAAATGCCGCCTTATAAATCTGCATTTTTTCTGCTTCATCACAGCTTTTCTCCCACTGTTTGGCAAAGTCCATGGCATAAACGCTTCCCTGTTTTTCAGGATTCAATTCTTTATATAAATTGACTACTTTTTGCTGAATAATTATATTCCCCGCCAGAGACAAAATAAATCCGCCAAAATAACAAATCATTTCCACTGCCGTAGCTGTCTTGATACAATACTCAAAACCTGCTGCAAAAAAGAAATACGACAGAATAAAGGCAAGATTTGCGATAATCAAAATCCGTGACATACTCTGATCAATTTTTTCATATGTCTCTTCATCCTCGCCGTCCCAGACTTTCATTTTCTTTTTTACATTTGCAAGAACAATAATGCTTATCAAAATACATATCGTATACATTACAAGATTTGCATAAGGTGTAATAACCGTCAATCCCGTAACAATACCCTTTGAGATAACATCCGCAATATTTTCTTCCATCATAGCTCCAAGTGCACTTAAAAAGATTCCTGCAAAAAAAGATACAATTAATATCGGAATTAAAATCATCAGTGCTTTCCTGTCCACTTTCTTATTTTCTATTCGCTTCTCATCATTCATAGATTATTTCTCCTTGTTTTCCTCCTCATACTCAAAAATGTCTTCAACAGAAGCCTGAAATACTTTTGCAATTTTCAGTGCTAATGTCACTGACGGTGAATAATCGCCCCGTTCTATCTGGCTGATTGTCTGTCTGGATACGTTTACTAACTGACCCATTTCCTGCTGATTCACATTGATTTTGGCACGATATTCTTTTAATCGGTTTTTAAGCGGCAAACAAATCCCTCCTGACTACTTTTTTTGTCGTATTGAAATATTTCTTTGTCATTTTGACAAATTTTCTTGTCATCCGTCTACATACACTAAAATAGCACTGACAACTTTTCTTGTCAAGTGCTATCACAATTATTTTTTATTTTATTGCAGGAATAGAAATTTGCGTTTCAAAATCCCCTATCACGGTATCAAACAGATACACCGGCTGATAAAAGCCCTTGGTATCCAGTTCATATCCCAATTCCAAACCGGTCACCTTCACATCAAGCAACTCATCATCCTGTCTCCAGTAATTAAACTGCCCTTCTTCTATTTGGGCATATGCTTTGGCTTCGGAGATAATTTCCACATTTTTATAACTGTCCAGTGGCAATATCTGATAGTCTATTTCCCCAAACTGTCCATCCACATAATATGTACATTCTATATAACCGTCATACATCTTATCGCCGTCTATAAGCCTGTCCGCCATAAAAAAATATCTACCCTCTTCCCCTTCTTCAAAAGAAGTCTCCTTTTGCACAAAAATCCCTGTTTTCTCCAAAGCACTTCTTATTTCCGTTTCCGTGGCATTTTCCTTTACAGCTACCGAATCTTCTTCAAAGTGTCCCTTTGTAAAATCTCTGAAAGTAAAAACACCACCATCATATTCCATCCATATACAAAAGCGGTTTCCATCCTCACCTTCACTATAATAAATGGCCGTATTTTCGTAAATATCCGTTCTCGACTCATCTATACCATAGCCATTACGCAAAAATACTTTTTCGGCAAAAGCCTTCGTTTCTTTCTCAGTCAGTACCGATGCCTTATACACCATTGCCTTGGCCTGCTCTTTGGCAAATTCCTGTTCACACGTGACCGCTATATTTTCCTGTTTCACAATATATGCACTTTTCAGGTTACCAAATTCCTTCAAATGATATGTGAGAAAAATTGCGACAAACGTGACAACTGTAATCAAAAGAGGCAACTGCGCCAATAATACTTTGCCTAATTTATCACTTTGCTTTTGCTTCTTCTTACTCACTATGTATTTACCCAAACGATAAATACCGTATCCAATCATCGCACCGACAGTATTACCCAGCAAATCATCCGGCTCAAAGATTCCTCTCTTTAAAAGAAGCTGTGTTCCTTCGATAAGCAATGTAAGAGTAAATCCCAGCAAAGATACCTTCCAAAACGCATCCGTCTTTTTTAAAAGTATCGGCAACAGAAATCCAAATGGTACAAACATCAGTATATTTAAAATAATATTCCGCCACTCTGTCATGGAAAAATCATTCCACGCATCTTGATAAGAATAGAACAACGGATATATCTTCGTATTCCCATAGAAATCGCCTCTTCCAAGCATCGTAGCCCCAAACACTATCACAATGTATATTATGAAAAAGGCAAAGAGTAATACTTTCCCTTTCTTCAGTTTTTCTCCCGGTCTCTTTCTCTTAAAATATAAAAAATACCAAGCCCCAAAACCTATTCCTATAATCGCAACAAGAAAAATACCTAAACATAAATAATCAAGTCCTATGCTAATAATATCTGAAATTCTCATAAATTTACTCTGTTATATTTTCTATAAATCTGTTATTTTCTATTATAATCTCCGCTTCACTAAAAACAACTTAATTATTTCTTAATTTACTTTATATAATTTTCCAAAAAACTGTTGACAAATCATCCCAAGAAATAGTATACTAGCCAAGTGGGTCGGATATGGCTCATAACGAACGGGATCTTAGCTCAGCTGGGAGAGCATCTGCCTTACAAGCAGAGGGTCACAGGTT
>ERZ1032130.103-NODE-103-length-26284-cov-6.211293_pt1 | contig 26284 bp, 22 predicted proteins | sample MGYA00517879_ERZ1032130 | MGnify/ENA primary metagenome ERZ1032130 (study PRJEB33719, sample SAMN04262597) | wastewater metagenome | biome: rural village; feature: animal feces; material: feces | host: Bos taurus | place: El Salvador | collected 2012-01-31 ...
AGATATGCATTAGAGGTGGAACGGGCAGGTTCCATATCTCAGGCGGCACAGAATCTTTTTATGGCACAGCCTAATTTAAGTAAGGCAATAAAAGACTTGGAAAAAGAACTTGGATATAAGATTTTTAAGCGAACATCCAGCGGAGTTGTTGCGACGGAAAAGGGCGCGGAATTTCTCTACCACGCCAAGAAAGCAATGGAACAAATTGATGAGATTGAAAAACTGGCAGACAAAAAAGACGCAGAAAGCAGACAGTTTAAGATTTCTATTCCAAGAGGGAGTTATATTGCAAATGGATTTACTGCTTTTGTAGCGGGGCTGGAAATTAACGATGGACTGGATATTACAATTAATGAAACCAACACTTTGAAAACAATTTCCAATGTGGCTGACAGGGGCTATAATATGGGAATTATCAGATATCAGATATCGAATGAAGATATTTTCAGAAGTCGCCTGAAAAATAATAACTTAGAACAGGAAACCATATGGGAATTTGAATATGTGCTCGTTATGTCAAAGTATCATCCTTTGGCAACGAAAGAGAAGATTTGTGTGGAAGATTTGCAGGATTATGTGAAAATCACACACGGAGACATTGAAATTCCACATACAAGAAATCAGGCAGACACCGCAGAAAATAAAGATGCTTCTGAAAAAACAATTTATGTATATGAAAGAGGCAGCCAGTTTGACCTTTTAGCAAATGTGCCTACAACATATATGTGGGTTTCACCTATTCCTGATTCTTACCTGGAAAAAAATAACCTTGTTCAAAGAGCTTGTAAGGCAAGCAACAATCGGTATAAAGATGTTCTTATTTACCGACAGGATTATAAATTGGGTGAATATGATAAATTATTCCAAAACAAAATATATGAATCAAAAGTAGAAGTTGCTTCTGCAAAATATTATTAAAAAGATATAAACGGTGATATATGAGAAAACATATATTGCCGTTCTTTTTTTATATTTCCATAGAACTATAACCCTTTGATACAATGCGTAGGCAGGAAAAGGAGAGCAAAATGGAAGGTTTTTTATCAACGAAGGAAACGATAGAAAAATATATAGATGGCTGTCAGGCAAAATCAAAAATGTCGAACGGGAAATTGCTTGGAAAAGCCATTTTGGCAGGTGCTTTCATCGGACTTGGTGCGGCAGCAAGTAGTGTGGCATCACACGCAATTGCAGATGTGGGTGTGGCAAGACTGGCGGCAGCTGTTGTTTTCCCGGTGGGGCTTATGATGGTCATAATGCTAGGAGCAGAGTTATTTACAGGTGATTGCCTGCTTGCGATGGGAGTTATAGATGGTAAGCAGAAAATAAAGGATTTTATTCGTATTTTAGCTTCTGTATATATAGGAAACTTTATAGGAGCCAGTTTACTGGCGGTTTTGATAGCATTCAGTGGCCAGCTTGATTATTCGGGTGGATTACTGGGGGCATACACCATTAAGATAGCAGTCAGTAAAGCAAATATCTTATTTTCGCAGGGTGTAGTTTCGGGAATTTTATGTAATGTGCTTGTGTGCGCGGCAGTTTTAATGGCTATGAGCGCAAAGGATATTGCAGGAAAATTAGTGGCAATCTTCTTTACGATTATGTTATTTGTGACAGCAGGTTTTGAACACTGCGTTGCCAATATGTACTATATTACGGCAGGACTTGTGGCAAAATTCAATCCGGAATATGTACAGATGGCAATGGATACTTACGGGTATACGCCGGGACAGCTGGAAACATTAAATGTAACCAATTATCTTGTGACAAACTTAATTCCGGTTACGATTGGAAATATTATAGGTGGTGTCGTACTTTTTGGTGCACCAATGTTCTTTTTAAATATGAACAAATTAAAAGCTTCTAAAAAAGAGGAAAAGAAGGAGGAAATCAGAAATGATGTCATATATACAGCTGTTTTTGCAGACCCTACTCATTGAGATGTCTGGTGTTGCCTGTGTGGCAAGCGTTCTCTATATTTATTGGAATGCGATGAAAAAAAGGAAAAAATAACCTTACATAGTTTCTTTATTTTCAAAAGAGATGGTCTTAGGATCATCTTTTTTGCATTTACAATTTGTGACGACTTGACTATATTTTCCCTGTGTGCAAAAATAAAAAGAGTATAAATTGTGTTAGAGGTAAAAGAGTTTGAGTATAATTGATGAAGATATTAAGAGTGGGAAATTGAATCATATTTATCTTATATACGGAGAAGAGTCTTTCCTTAGAAAACAGTACAAAGAAAGGCTGAAAAAGGCGCTTGCACCGGATGATGACACGATGAATTACAGTTATTTTGAGGGGAAAGATATATCTGCCGGCGAAATTATTGATTTGGCAGAGACGATGCCTTTTTTGTCAGATAAAAGAGCTATTATTATAGAAAACAGTCCTTTTTTTAGAAGCGAGGGCGAGAAAATAGCAGAGTATTTAAATGCAGTACCGGAAACAACCTATCTTGTTTTCGTGGAGGAAACGGTTGATAAGCGTAGTAAGCTGTACAAGTCCATTACGAAAAATGGTTGTGTTGTGGAAGCGGGCGGTTTGTCGGAGGATAAAATTATTACATGGATTCTGGGTATTTTAAAAAAGGATAATAAAAAAATTACCCAGAATACAATGCATTATCTGCTTGGCAAAATCGGTACGGATATGGAAAATATCCGTTCGGAAGTGGAAAAACTGATTTGTTATTGCTATGACAGGGAAGTCATTACAAATGAGGATATTGATGCGGTCTGTACCACACAGATTAATAACCAGATTTTTGAAATGCTGGATGCGATGGCAAATAAACGGCAGAAGACGGCACTCCAGTTATACTATAATCTGCTTGCCTTAAAGGAGCCGCCGATGCGAATACTTTTCTTAATCGGCAGACAGTTTAATCTTTTGCTTCAGGCAAGAATGCTTAAGCAAAAGGGCTACGGCGACAAGACAATTGCCGAGAAAATCGGTGTTCCGCCATTTGCCGCAACGAAATATTTAAATCAGGCGGGCAAGTTCAAGATAGCAGACCTTCGCCGGGCGGTGGCTGAGTGCGTGGAAGCGGATGAAGCCGTAAAATCGGGTAACAGAAATGACAGATTGAGTGTAGAACTCTTAATTATTAAATACAGCAACTAGAAAGGAAACAGGAAAATGAGCAAAATTGACGTAGTAAGACAGGCAATGGTAGAAGCAATGAAAAACAAGGATAAGGAGAGAAAAGAGACATTATCTATGCTCCTTGCGGCTTTAAAAAACAAAGAAATTGATAAAAGAGAGGCTTTAACGGAAACAGAAGAAAATGAAGTAGTGAAAAAAGAAATCAAGCAGACAAAAGAAACTATGGAATTGGCACCTGCTGACAGAACAGATATTAAACAGCAGTGTCAGAAACGTCTGGATGTGTTAAAAGAATTTGCACCGGAAGAAATGAGTGCAGAACAGATTAAAAAAGAAATCGAAGATGTTATGGCAACTTTGGGTATTACAGAACTGACAGGAAAAGATAAGGGCAGACTGATGAAAGAACTTATGCCGAGAGTAAAAGGAAAAGCAGATGGAGCACTGGTAAATAAAATTGTAGGCGAAATGACAGTATAGTTTATAATAGGAGATTTTACAACAAATAACAGTTGACATTATCTTCCTACACGTGTAATATAGTAATGAAAACTACATCACAAAGTCATAAATGCACTTTGCGATTTTATAGAGGTGAAAGATGAGTAATTATGTAATTAGCTGTTGTTCTACAGCAGATTTATCAAAGGAACATTTTGAAAAAAGAGACATTAAATATACTTGTTTTAAATATTATTTAGATGATGTATGCTATCAGGATGATTTAGGACAGACCATTGCATTTGATAAGTTTTATCAGATGATGGTAGATGGTGCGGATACAAAGACATCACAGATTAATGCAGATGAATATATCACATATTTTGAACCATTTTTAAAGGAAGGCAAGGACTTAATTCATTTGTGCCTTTCATCAGGTATTTCCGGCGCATACAATTCTGCAATGATTGCCAAAAGCGAATTGGAAGAAAAATATCCGGACAGAAAGATTTATGTCATTGATTCATTGGCAGCTTCATCAGGTTTTGGCCTTTTGATGGATAAGGTTGCTGATTTGCGTGATGAAGGTATGTCCATTGATGAGTTAAATGACTGGGTAGAAGCGAACAAGAAGAAAATGCATCACTGGTTTTTCTCTTCTGATTTGACGTTCTTTGTAAAAGGTGGACGTGTATCCAAGACAGCAGGTTTTGTTGGAGGAATTTTAAATATTTGTCCATTGCTTAATGTAAGTAATGAAGGAAAACTGATTCCGAGAGAAAAAATCCGTACAAAGAAAAAAGTAATTAAAGCAATTGTTGAGAAAATGGAACAGTTTGCAGAAGGCGGACTTGACTACGCAGATAAATGCTATATTTCAAATTCAGCATGTTTAGAAGATGCGGCAGCAGTCGCAGCGCTTGTTGAAGAAAAGTTCCCGAAATTAAAAGGCAGAGTTTTAATCAATAGTATTGGTACGACTATCGGTAGTCATACAGGCCCGGGTACAGTTGCACTTTTCTTCTGGGGACAGGAAAGAGTAGATTAACAAATTTGCATAGAAATGGTTGCTTTGGCATATAGAAAGTTTTTTTAGAACCTATATGCCGTTTCATATGTTATACAAGTGTATATAGCTGATGATACGGAAAATAATGTGACAGGTTCCTATGTGGCAAAAATCTATGAGTCCTATGAACACAGTGAAGATGGCACGGAAGTAGTGGATAGTAAAAAACTTCACAAATATGACGCCGCTTTTTATTCAAAACGCACAATGAATGTGAACGGAGGAACTTTGAATATTTTGGTCAACGGCTCTATAGGAGAAGGGGAAGGCATTGATTCAAATGGTTGGCTTGTTATCAATGGTGGCACAGTAATTGCCCAGGCTTGTAGTGACAGCGGTGATGCGGGAATCGACTCGGATATGGGTATTCATATTAACGGTGGAAACGTAATTGCTACGGGAAAAACGCTTGACAGAATCAGTGAAAGTACACAGAACTATGCGGTATTTTCATTTGCCGACAGACAACAGGGCGAAAATACGTATGTTTTAAAAAATGAAGCCGATGAAGCAGTATTTGCATTTGAAAATACAAATGCGTTTACCTATTTGATTTTAGCAGGTGATAAATTGGCTGAAGGAGATTATACATTGTGGTGTAACGATAAGCAGTGCAAAGGAAGCTCGCAGGGTGGTTTCGGTATGGGAAGTTTTCTGGAAGATGGTAGTTTGATTTTTAATGAAGTATGGTGAAAAAATATTGAAATCATTGTGTATGAGAGTGTATACTATAATAGTATAAATTAATTTTTATCATAGGGAGGACGATTTATGAAAAAAGTATTAGGCATTGTTTTGGCAGTAGCTATTTTCTGGATGGGCGGTATCAGCGCAAACGCAGCCGGTCTGGAAGATTCTTTTAATGCCAAATATTATGCAGATAAGTATACCGATTTGTACGAAGCATTTGGAAATAGTGCAAAGGCATTGCTTAACCATTTTGAAACTTATGGACTTAAAGAGAAAAGAAATATGTCACCGGTTCTTGATGTTGTAGTATATCGTGGAACCTATGCAGACCTGGAAGAAGCATTCGGTGATGACTGGGATGCATATGTAGACCATTATTTTACATACGGAATTAAGGAAGGCAGATATAACGGAACAGGCTTTGAACCTCAGTATTATTTGAATTCATATGCGGATTTAAAGGCTGCATTTGGCGATGACCTTGTGGCAGCCACAAAACACTATATCGAATATGGATATAATGAGGGAAGAACAGAGATTAAGACTCCGGCACCGGTAGTGTCAAAGACACCGTCTACAACAACGTTTGTAGAAGATGGAGTCACATATGTAAGAGATGCCAATGGCAATATTACAAAAGCTATTTTCCCGGATGGGAGCTATATTGATTTTAAATATGATTCGTCTGGAAATATGACAAGAGTGGAAGCGTCAGATGGCTATTGGATAGAGTATGAATATGATGCCAACGGAAATAGGATAAAAGAGACAGATTCGGACGGCTATTGGACAGAATATGAATATGATGCCAACGGAAATAAGATAAAAGAGACAGATTCAGACGGCTATTGGACAGAATATGAATATGATGCCAACGGAAATAAGATAAAAGAGACAGATTCAGATGGTATGGTAAAAGAATATGATGCCAACGGAAATGAGACAAAAAGGAGTTGGTCAGATGGCACTTGGGAAGCGTATGAATATGATGCCAACGGAGAGAAAATAAAAACAACATTTCCGGAGGGCACCTGGGAAACATATGAATATGATGCCAATGGATATGTTAACAAAATTTATTGTTATAATTCATCCGGAAAGATAGAGCGTGTGGAGGAACATCAACGTGATGCGAATGGTGTTTGGCTGGGACAGACACAAACCAATTATTACGATTATGAAGCAAATCAGGTTTCCAGAATTATAAAATGGGATAATACAGGTAGTGTAACATCTGATATCGAATACAATGAAGATGGAACTGTTAAGAATGTTAACGAGTAAATGAGAAACAAAATGCATATGTTTTATTAGAATAATGTGATAAAAGAATCAGGGAACTTTTCCGGCTAAGTGGCTGAAAAGTCCCCTGATTTTCATATTAAGTCCTAAAAAAGGGACATATAATCTTGTATAGTCTAACCATAGCAAAGAAAAAGGGCTTTGGAACGGAGGACTATATGAGAACTTTAAGAATATTAAATCAAAGAAATTATACAGTGAAAATCGTGGCATTTTTTGTTTTAGCAGTGCTTGTTTTATGGAGTATATGCAGTATCAAAGCAAATGCCGCAGAGAGAGCAGAAAACGACAAGACAGCGTATCAGTTACAGGAAGTACAGCTTAAGAGTGAAATCAGGGCTTGCCTTGAAGAGCTGGGATATTCTAACAGCGGAATTACTATGACGAAAGTGATGGATGCAGACGGCGGCAGGGAATATACTGTTTTGGTGCATCATTATGATTTAGATACAGAAAATTTGGAGAAAGTAGATTGGATATATGGCACTTTAAACCAAATTCAAATGCCGGGTGAAAATATGACTGTTAATTACACGATTTTCTAGGCTGATTTTACTAAAAATTGGTGCTATTTTTAGCGATGACAACAACTGAAAAGTTTAGTATAATCTGTATCAGAAGTAATTTACAGAGAGGTTTGAGCTATGAGAAATATTCCAAAGGAAGGCGAGATTTATCGTCACTTTAAAGGAAATGAATATCAGATTGTTGCGGTGGCTGAACATTCAGAGGACGGAAGTCAAATGGTGGTTTATAAGGCGCTTTATGATGAAGGAAAATGCTATGTAAGACCACTTGATATGTTTATGGAAGAAGTGGATAGAGAGAAATATCCTGACGCTACACAGAAATATAGATTTGAAAAGATGGAATATCAGGTGTCGCCGAAGGTGATGGAATATCTGGAAGCGGATACGTATAAAGAAAAGTTGGATATCGTATTGAAACTGAGAGATACGATTACAGAAGATATGATTTATACAATGGCTATGGCACACGATATCAGTTTGTGCGAGGGCGATGTTAAAAAGAAGTATGACAGTTTGTGCTCTGCACTTCAGATTTTAGCCAAGTATGACGGACAAAGATTGAGGTAATTATGAAATACGATCACATCGTAGAAGGGCGTTTTATTGAACGCCCCAACCGTTTTATTGCCTATGTGGACATTGACGGGAAACGGAAAAAAGTTCATGTAAAAAATACAGGCCGGTGCAGAGAATTGTTACAAGACAATGCACAGGTCTTTTTGTCATATTCGGATAATGAGGCTCGTTCCACCGCCTATGATTTAGTAGCGGTAAAAAAGGGTGATAGAATGGTCAATATGGATTCGCAGGCACCAAATGTAGCGGTAAAAGAGTGGCTGTGCGTAGGTGAAAATCATCCGGTTTTTGGTAATATTACACTGGTAAAACCGGAGACTACCTATCAGAATTCTCGTTTTGATTTTTACGTGGAATGTGATGACAGAAAAATTTTTATAGAAGTAAAGGGAGTTACCTTGGAAAATGACGGAGAAGTCCGTTTCCCGGATGCACCGTCAGAGCGGGCTGTAAAACACGTGGAAGAGCTGATAAAAGCAAGGCAAGAAGGTTATGAAGCGTATGTATTGTTCGTGATACAGATGAAGAATATTAAATACTTTATGCCAAACGACAAGACAGACCCTAAGTTTGCTAAGGTACTGTGGGAAGCAAGAAAGCAGGGCGTAAATATATTGGCATATGATTGTAAAGTAACCAAAGATTCTATGGAAATCTGTGAGCCGGTGCCGGTGTATCTGGCGGATTCGGACCGAATGGTTGCACCGCTCCTTAACTGGTTTAAAGGTAGTGCCAGAGTGTTGCCTTGGCGACAAAATCCAACGGCATATAATGTGTGGATTTCTGAAATTATGCTCCAGCAGACAAGAGTGGAGGCAGTAAAACCTTATTACGACAGATTTATGAAGCTTTTCCCGGATGTTTATGCACTTGCAAATGCAGAGGATGAGGTGCTTTTAAAAGCGTGGGAAGGACTTGGTTATTATAACCGTGTCAGGAACTTAAAAAAAGCGGCTGTAGAGATATGCGAATCATATGGCGGAGAAATGCCCGATTCTTATGAAAAAATTATAGAACTTTCCGGTATTGGCAGTTATACGGCAGGAGCGGTTTTGTCAATTGCCTATAACAAGAAAGTTCCGGCTGTGGATGGCAATGTTTTGCGCGTGCTTTCCCGTATCAGAGGCGATTACCGAGATATTTTAGATGCCAAAGTGAAAAAGGATATTGAGGAGGATGTGCGTTCCTTTATGCCACAGGAAGCCTCGGCATTTAACCAGGCAATGATGGAGCTTGGCGCAATAGTCTGTGTACCAAACGGTGCGCCAAAATGTGAGGAATGTCCTGTTTCGGAATTTTGTTATGCAAAAGCGCACGGATGTAGTAGTGAACTACCTGTAAAAGCACCGAAGAAAAAGCGTGTGATTGAAAAGAAAACAGTACTGATTATTCAGGATGGAAGTAAGACTGTTCTGAAAAAAAGACCAAACGAAGGTCTGCTTGCAGGAATGTATGAGTTCCCGATGTTAGAGGGAGAAAGGTCAGAGGATGAGGTGCTGGAATATTTGAAAGGAGAAGGCTTTGGGATGCTCCGCATTAAAAAAGCTCCTGACGGAAAGCACATTTTTTCCCACAAGGAATGGCATATGAAAGGTTATGTTATTAAAGTGGATGAACTGGAACCATTCTCAGGTAAAGAGGAGTTTTTGTTCGTGGAAACCAAGGAAGCTCAGGAGAAATATCCGCTTCCGTCTGCCTTTAAGGTATATACCAAATATTTATCCATTAAGACGGGAAAGGAAAACTTCACAGAGTAAGTAATTTGATTCCGAACGAATGATGAAGTAAGGTATTAATAAAAATATAAAATGAAAGAATCTACGTGCCTCAGGTAACGAAAGCCGTAGATTCTTTCATTTTATATTTGATTATTATAATATCTTACTGAATCCTTGTGGCTGATACAGACGGTGGCAATGGATTTAAAATATTCACGGTCTGTTTTCTACAGGATAATTCAATGTCGTTTGACTGAACAGATACTTCACCATCGGTATGAACCCAAAGCGGTACTTCTGTTTTAATGCGTACATTTTTTGCTTTATAAATATTGACGCCCTTGATGCCTACGTGGTTTCCCTTAAAGGTGCGCGGAAGCATAAGAAGAACTTTTAAAGCACTGATATCTCCGGCAGCGCAAATGTCAAAGTAACCGTCGCGATAGTCAGCACCCGGACAGAACATCATACCGCCACCTTGGTAGCTATGTACCATAATTGCCATAAGCCAAAGTCTTCTGATGTAGATAGGCGGCTTGTCATCCAAATATAATTTACAGCCGGATTTTGTGGCTTTAAACAACTGTTTTACAGCAATGGCTCCATAGGTCAGTTTTCCAAGACCGATTTTGTTAAAGAAGTTTTTGGTTTTGGAAGCCAGCGCTTCTTCGCAAATGGCAGCATCAAAACCAATGCCACAGCTTACCGTAAAATAGCGTGTATTTTTTATGTGTTTATTGTGAAGGCGGCTGCGTTCCTTGTTCATAGAATTGTAGGTTAAAACACCCATATCAATCGGAACAGGCTTTTTCGCTTTTAATATTTGTTTTAAAATTTCCAGTGGTTCGCCTGTGATTTTCAAATCTCTTGCCAAATCGTTACTGGAGCCTGTTGGAATGTAGGCGATATAGGTATGCTGAAAATCTGCAATACCCTGTAACACTTCATTCATAGTTCCGTCTCCGCCAAGAACTACCAGCTTGATATAATCCTCGGAAAAATCAGAAGTCAGTTCACTGACAATTTCTACAATTCTTCCCGGTGCATCGGAAATGTATGCCTTGTAAGGCACTTTTTTTCTTTTAAGACAAGGTTTAATTTCGTTCCACAACTGTTGTCCGCGACCTGAGCGGGACACAGGATTTATAATAAAATGATACATAAAAAAGTCTCCTCTTTAGTACTAAATTTTATTTTATCAAGGTTTGTTCCATTCGTAAAGAGTCCAAATATTTATAATTCATTTATAACTCGGATGAGGATTTGATTTTTTTAATCCATTTGCCACTTCGAAGGCGGATAACACACCAGATGGCTTTCAGTACCTGGTCGATTTTCAAAAAGAAATAAATCCAAAATGCCGGCAAATGAAATACAAGACCAGCCAAAATACCAAGCGGAATCGAAGCAACCCAAAGAAATACATTGTCGGCAATCATCAAAACCTTTGTGTCCCCGCCACCGCGGAGTACACCTTTGGTCATAATGCTGTTAGATGCCTGAAATACAATAATAATGCTGATGGAAAGCATCAACTGCTTTGCAATGGCAGAGGTTTCTTCGGACAGATTGTAGGCACGGATAATGGGACCGCTGATGAGCATAACAATGCCTGCGGCGATGAGGCCGAATACAATACCAAGTCCAAGAAAAGCATAGCCCTGATTTTGTGCTTTTTCCTTGGCATTTATGCCTTCTCCCAAGGTGTGACCCGTAACAATGGCACCTGCCTGTGAAAAGCCCTGAATCATAACACTGCTTAATTGCTGGGTAACCGCAGTTACTGCATTTGCAGCTACAAAGCTTTCACCAAGACGTCCGATAACCATAGCAACGGAGTTATTTCCAAAAGCCAGAATTCCGTCACTGATTAGCACCGGAATACTGATTCTGATATATTCCCTCCAAATTTGGCGTACCAACTAATAGCTCATTTATGCGGATTAGTTGGTGTTTTACTTGTCTGGCGTACCAACTAATAGCTCATTTATGTGGAATAGTTGGGGTAATTTATGCCAGCCATACCAACTAATACTAACTTTTCTTTTATCAGTTGGTATTGAAACATCCTTCGGTACCAACTAATAGCCTGCTTATGCAGATTAGTTGGTGTTTTACTTGTTTGGTGTACCAACTAATAGCTCATTTATGTGGAATAGTTGGGGTGATTCACGCCAGTTACACCAACTAATAGTCTACTTAGTTCATTAAGGTTGGTATTTTTGAAATCAACGCTTCCTAATTGGGGTTATCTACTGCGCTTATAGTGTATGAGCAACGCATAGGCAATATAATTCCCTTAAACCTCACTTGAAAAAGTTTAGCATACTTTTTTATATGTGGTCAAATGTCCAAAAGAACACATAGACAAATGAAAAATAATATGGGTTGAAAAATCTTCAAAAGGTGTGATATAATCGGCTCAAGTTTTATTTAGGAGGAAGTCGATTATGTATTCATTAGATGAAGTAAGAAAAGTTGACAGTGAAATTGCAGACGCGATTGTGGATGAGCAGAACAGACAGAACAGCCACATTGAGTTGATTGCATCTGAAAACTGGGTAAGTAAAGCTGTTATGGCAGCTATGGGCAGCCCATTAACAAACAAATATGCAGAAGGATATCCTGCAAAAAGATATTATGGCGGATGTCAGTGCGTAGACGTAGTAGAAAACCTTGCAATTGAAAGAGCGAAAGAACTCTTTGGTTGTGATTATGCAAACGTTCAGCCACATTCAGGTGCACAGGCAAACCTTGCAGTTCAGTTCGCTATCTGTGAACCGGGCGATACAATTATGGGTATGAATTTGGCGCATGGTGGACATTTGACACATGGAAGCCCTGTAAATATTTCAGGTAAATACTTCAACATTGTTCCTTATGGTGTAAATGATGAAGGTTTCATCGATTATGAAGAATTAGAAAGAATTGCTATGGAGACAAAACCGAAAATGATTATTGCCGGTGCGTCTGCTTATGCAAGAAAAATAGATTTTAAGCGTTTTAGAGAAGTAGCTGACAAGGTTGGCGCCGTACTTATGGTAGATATGGCTCACATCGCAGGTCTTGTAGCAGCAGGTGAACACGAAAGCCCTATCCCATACGCTGACGTTGTAACAACAACAACTCATAAAACACTTCGTGGACCAAGAGGTGGTCTTATTCTTTGCAACAAGGAAGCAGCAGAAAAATACAACTTTAACAAAGCTGTTTTCCCGGGTATCCAGGGTGGACCTCTTATGCACGTAATCGCTGCAAAGGCTGTATGCTTCAAAGAAGCTTTAAGTGATGATTTCAAAGCATACCAGAAAGCTATTGTGGAAAACGCACAGGCTCTTTGCAAAGGTCTTATGGACAGAGGAGTTAAGATTGTTTCAGGCGGTACTGACAATCATTTGATGTTAGTTGATTTAACAAACTTTGACTTAACAGGTAAAGAAGTTGAAAAATTATTAGATATGGCTCAAATCACAGCTAACAAGAACACAATTCCTAACGACCCGAAATCTCCGTTCGTTACAAGCGGTATCCGTCTTGGTACACCGGCTGTAACAAGCAGAGGCATGAACGCAGAAGATATGGACAAGATTGCAGAAGCAATTGCCCTTGTTATCAAAGGCGGCGAAGAAGCAGTTCCACAGGCTCGTGCAATTGTACAGGAATTAACAGATAAATATCCGTTAATCTAATGTAAAACATAAAAAGATTACATATAAAGTATAAAGGAACGGCTCTTATGTAAAAAATATACAAAAGAGTCGTTCTTTTTCTATGCATTCTAGTAAAAAAGAGGGTTGTATTCGTAAAAGGGTTGTGTTACAATATCTCTCGGTGACAGACACGTGTCTTTGTGAGAAAGACACAGAAATACAGATGTTTTTCATAGAAAGACAAAAAGGAATTTTGTGAAAGCAGATGTATCCCATAAGAAATTATAAGGAGTATATATGGGAGAAACGAAATATTTTGTAGTAAACAAAAAAGCTGTTCCGGAAGTCCTCTTAAAAGTAGTAGAGGCGAAGCGTTTGCTTGAAACGGGGAAGAGCCTTACGGTTCAGGAAGCCACGGATATGGTGGGAATCAGTAGAAGCTCTTTTTATAAATACAAGGACGATATTTTCCAGTTTCATGACAATGCGGAAGGAACAACGATAACATTGACATTCCAGATGGATGATGAGCCGGGGCTTTTATCGGATGTTCTCAAAATTGTGGCGGATTTTGGTGCCAACATTTTGACCATTCACCAGAGTATTCCGATTAACGGAATTGCATCTTTAAGTATCAGCGTACAGGTTTTATCAACTACAAAAAATGTGTCTCAGATGATTGAAGCAATGGAAGACCAAAAAGGTGTCCATTATGTAAAAATAATAGCTAAGGAGTAAAGAGTAATGATTAATGTAGCAGTTTTAGGATACGGCACAGTAGGTGGCGGTGTTGTTGAAGTATTGGAAAACAACAAAGAAGAAATTACAAAAAAAGCAGGAGAAGAATTAAACGTTAAATACATATTAGATTTAAGAGATTTTCCGGGCGACCCATATGAAGATAAGGTTGTACACGATTACAACGTTATTTTGAATGACCCTGAGGTTACAATTATTTGTGAAACAATGGGCGGTGTAAATCCGGCTTATGATTTTTCTAAAAATGCATTGTTAAAAGGTAAGAGTGTTTGTACATCCAACAAGGAATTGGTTGCAAATCACGGACCTGAACTTATTAAGCTTGCCAAAGAAAACAAATGTAACTATTTGTTTGAAGCCAGCGTAGGTGGCGGTATTCCGATTATCAGACCGCTTAATTACTCTTTAACAGCTGAGAAAATTGAAGCGATTATTGGTATCTTAAACGGTACTACAAACTATATTTTAACTAAGATGGATAAAGAAGGCGCTTCTTTTGAAGATGTATTAAAAGAGGCACAGGAAAAAGGTTATGCGGAAAGAAATCCGGAAGCAGACGTGGAAGGCTATGATGCTTGCCGTAAAATCGCTATTTTGTCTTCTTTAATGACAGGTAAGCACGTAGATTACAAAGATATTTATACAGAAGGTATCACAAAGATTTCTACAAGAGATTTTGCTTATGCAAAAGCGATGAAACGTTCTATTAAATTACTTGCTACAGGAAAAGAAGTGGACGGTAAATATGTGGCTATGGTTGCACCGTTTATGATTCCTACAAGTCATCCGCTTTACTGTGTAAGCGATGTATTTAATGCCGTTTATGTAACAGGAAATATGTTAGGTGATTCTATGTACTACGGACGTGGCGCAGGTAAACTTCCTACAGCCAGTGCGGTAGTTTCAGATATCGTTGACTGTGCAAGACACGTCGGCAAAACAATTATGTGCTTCTGGGATGAAGAAAAAGTGGAACTGGAAAGCACAGATGAAGTTATGCAGATTTTCTTTGTTCGTGTAGATAAGAGTAAAGCAAATAAAGAAGAAATTGAAAAAGTATTCGGCAACGTTTCTTTTGTAAATATGCCTGAATATGATGATGAAATCGCTTTTGTGACAGAAGCAATGAAAGAAAAAGACTTTAAAGCAGCTGCTGAAAAATGCGAAGGCATTTTATCCAGAATTCGTGTGATGTAATTCATATACTAAGGAGATGTTAGACGATGAAATATATTATTGTTTTAGGCGATGGTATGGCAGATTTACCAATTGAAGAATTAGGTGGTAAAACACCTCTTGCTTATGCCACAACCGAAACTATGGATGCCTTAAGTAAAAAGGCAGAAATCGGATTAGTACATACCATTCCTGACGGAATGAAACCGGGATCAGATACAGCCAACCTTTCTGTGCTTGGCTATGACCCGAAAATATATTACAGCGGACGTTCACCACTTGAAGCTTTAAGTATTGGTGTTCCGATGAAGGATACCGATATTGCGATAAGATGTAATATCGTAACGATTTCCGAGGATAATGTACCGTTTGAGGAAAAAACGATTATTGACCACAGCTCAAGTGAAATTTCCACAGAGGACTGCGCTGTTTTGTTAAAAGCAGTTATGGATGAACTGGCAAATGAAACCTATCAGTTCTATGTAGGTACCAGTTACAGACACTGTCTTATCTGGGATAAAGGCGAAGTGGTAGAGTTGACACCACCTCACGATGTGCTCGGAAGAGTGATTAAAGAATATCTTCCGGCAGATGTGGCACTCTATGAAATGATGAAAAAAAGCTACGATATTCTGGTAAATCACCCAATCAACATAGAACGTAAAAAACAGGGCTTGAATCCTGCCAACTGCTGTTGGTTCTGGGGCGCAGGCACGAAACCTATGTTATCTTCTTTTGAAGAAAAGACAGGCAAAAAAGGTATGATGGTATCTGCGGTTGACCTTTTAAAAGGTATTGCAGTAGGCGCCGGAATGGGCGTTGCTGAGGTAGAAGGTGCAAATGGGGGTCTTTACACAAACTATGCCGGCAAAGTTGATGCGGCATTAAAGGCTCTTATGGTAGATGGTTATGATTTTGCGTACATCCATGTGGAAGCACCGGATGAAATGGGTCATCAGGGAAGCGTTGAGAAAAAAGTGAAAGCGATTGAATTTTTAGATGAAAAGGTGATTAAGCCTGTAGTGGAATACATGAACGAAAAAGGCGTGGATTTCAGAATGCTTGTATTGCCGGATCACCCGACACCGATTTGTGTCAGAACACATACATCCGACAGTGTTCCGTATATGCTTTATGACAGCACCAATCTTTTGGATAAGTCTTGGAATTACAACGAAGACGAGGCTAAGGAAAGTGGCAATTTTGTAGCAAAAGGCCACGAATTAATCGATTATTTATTTTCAAAATAAAGCTATTTGATTTGAGGAGAAGTTATGAGAAAAGTTGTTAAATTTGGCGGTAGTTCCCTTGCCAGCGCAGAACAGTTCAAAAAAGTAGGGAATATTATTAAAGCTGATAAAACAAGAAAATTTGTTGTACCGTCAGCACCGGGAAAAAGAGATTCCAAAGATACCAAAGTAACAGATATGTTATACGGCTGTTATGAACTGGCTGAAAACGGTAAAAAGTTTGATGCAGAACTTGCTGCTATCAAAGCTCGTTATCAGGAAATTATTGACGGACTGAAACTGGATTTATCTTTAGAAGATGAATTTGTAAAAATTGCAGAGAACTTTAAAAACAAAGTCGGAAAAGATTATGCGGCATCCAGAGGCGAATATTTAAACGGTATCATTATGGCAAAATACTTGGGCTTCACATTTGTGGATGCGGCAGAAGTGATTGTATTTGATGATAACGGAAATTTTGCATCAGAAGAAACAAACGAACTTTTAAAGAAACGTTTTGAAAACTGTGAAAACGCAGTTGTACCGGGCTTCTATGGTGCATACAGAGACGGCAGAGTGAAAACCTTCTCCCGTGGCGGTTCCGATATTACAGGTTCTATCGTTGCAAGAGCCATTATGGCAAATGTATACGAAAACTGGACAGACGTATCAGGCTTTTTAATTGCAGACCCGCGTATTATTGATAATCCGGCGGCAATTGAAACAATTACTTACAGAGAATTACGAGAATTGGCATATATGGGTGCGGGCGTTCTTCACGAGGATGCAATCTTCCCTGTTAGACGTGAAGGTATTCCGATTAATATCCGTAACACCAACAGACCGGAAGATAATGGCACATGGATTGTAGAAAGTACATGCCAGAAATCAAAATACGTTATCACAGGTATTGCAGGTAAGAGAGGTTTTTGTTCTGTCAATATCGAAAAAGATATGATGAACTCAGAAATCGGATTCGGCAGGAAAGTATTGCAGGCGTTTGAAGACAACGGAATTTCTTTTGAACACGTACCATCAGGTATCGATACAATGACTGTATTTGTTCATCAGGACGAATTTATGCCAAGAGAACAGAACGTAGTTGCTGAAATTCACAGACTTGCAAATCCTGACAGCATTGAAATTGAATCAGATTTATCACTGATTGCAGTTGTAGGTCGTGGTATGAAATCTACAAGAGGTACAGCCGGAAGAATCTTCTCAGCATTGGCACATGCAAATGTAAACGTTAAGATGATTGACCAGGGTTCCAGTGAGTTAAATATCATTATCGGCGTGGCAGACAATGATTTTGAAACAGCTATCAAGGCAATTTATGATATTTTTGTAATGACAAAACTTTAATTTAAGGATAGTTTAGGGCGGAGATATATTGCTTCGTCCTTACTTTTTTTGATAAATTGACAGATAATTTAAAAGAAGAATAAAAAAAGACAAAAAATATTGAAAAATAATTAAAAAAGTGTTGACAAATACAAAATTCTACATTATTATACATATATAAACAATTTACATAGATTATTCCTAACGTAATTAGTCCTACGAAAGAAGTAATGCAACACTAATCACAATTAAAATATAAGAATTTCATCTAAAAAGAAGAGATGAAAAATTAATTCGGATTAGGTCATTACAGTACAATCAGTACAAACGATGAGAGGAAAAATTGCCGAAGAGAAAACAGGAGGTACGGGCCCTTGGAAAGTACAGTAGGGTAGCGGGTGTTGATCGTAAAGAAGATTGACACCCGCTTTTTCATGTGATAAAAATGCCCATTAAATAAAATGATTTGTTCTTGCGCTCGTATGTCATTGGGATTTTGGTAAAAATAGTAAAAGGAATTCGTAAAAACTTGTGGAAAAATAGCGATAAATAGTATATATTAAGAGTGTTGTGAGTAGTGTACATATTACGGAGGATAGAATGGATACAAACGAAATTCAGGATTTGAAGCGTGAAAGAAGAAGAAGAAGGAGAAAGTTGAACCGTTTAATGGCAATTATGGTTGTAATTATTCTGGTGGCTTTAGTGGCGCTTTTGGGTGTTTTAACATATATGAAAATTGATGAAATACAAAAAGAAAATCAACATCAGGACGACGTGGTTGACAAGCTGGAACAGTTGACAGAGAATGAAACGGAGGTTCCGGTTATTTCAGAGCCGGATATTGATGTGGAAGTTCCGGAGGTTGACCCTTTGGAAGAAGCGTTGAAAGCGCAGATTGCAGAAATGACAGTGGAAGATAAGGTGGCAGGACTTTTCTTTGTTACACCGGAATCCATTACAGGTGTTGGTACTGTGATTCGTGCAGGAGATGGTACAAAAGAGGCTTTGGAGGAATTTAAGGTCGGCGGTATTATTTATTTTAAAAAGAATATTCAAAATGCAGACCAGATAAAGGAAATGATTGCAAATACACAGAGCTATTCAGAAACTAAGCTTTTCTTTGGTGTTAACGAAGAAGGCGGTGATGTGAGCAGTGTATCGGCAAAATTGGATGTTACGGATGTAGAAACCGCAGAAACACTTGGTCAGAACTCTACGACAGATGCAACTTATGATACAGGAAAGACAATTGGTACTTATTTAAAAGAACTGGGCTTTAATGTGAATTTTGCACCTGTGGCTGATGTGAAAACAGATGCCGAAAATAAACTTCTTGGTGACAGAAGCTTTGGTGCGGATGCTGCCAGTGTTGCTTCTCACGTCGGAGCAATGGTTAAAGGATTGGAAGAAACCGGTGTGAGTGCCGGTGTAAAGGCTTTCCCGGGAATTGGCAGTGCCAATAAGGACCCGGAAGACGGACTTGCAATTACGGAGAGAACTTTGGCAGAAATGCAGAGTGCGGAATTTTTAGGATTCCAGGCAGCTATTGCAGAAAATGCTGATTTTATTATGGTAAGTAATGTAACGGCACCTCAGCTTGTGGGCGGTGAATATATACCGAGCTGTTTGTCAAAGGATATTGTGAAAGGTATCTTGAGAGAACAACTGGGGTATAAAGGTATTATTATTACATCACCTCTCAATGAAGTTGCTGTGACAGATTACTATACAGCCAGTGAAGCAACGATTATGGCAATAAATGCGGGAGCAGATATGATTCTTATGCCTGCAAGCTTTGAAGAAGCGTATTATGGCTTACTGGAAGAGGTGCTTGAGGGCAATATTTCTGAAGAAAGAATTGACGAATCCTTGCTCCGAATTTATAAGGTAAAATATGCTGATATGGTAGTTGAATAAATTTTTTAAAATTTTAAAAAAAGTTGTTGACAAGATTGCATAATCTATATATAATAATCCTTGGTCGCTGTGATAAACGGCTTCCAAGAAATGCGCGAGTGGCTCAGCGGTGGAGCACCTCCTTGCCAAGGAGGGGGTCGCGGGTTCGATCCCCGTCTCGCGCTCTCGGAAAACAAAGTAAGCGGTACGAATGTACCGCTTATTTTTGTTTTTCGAGCCCGGCTCTGGGCTCGAAGGTTCGATTTTCTTCGTTTCACTCCGGTCGTCGCAAAGCCAAGGTCCCCCGGACCTTGTGCGACGTCTCGCGCGCTAAAAAAGGTGATATCCAATGGACATCGCCTTTTTTGTTGTTCAAAAGTATACTATTACTAAAAATAAAATTTTATAAACAAACATATTGCAATACTACAGGAAATATGTATAATGGTGTGTGTACAAAAAGTTTAGTGTGATAAAACATTAACGCAAGAGAGCACAGGAGGTGCAAGGTGGATATTGGTAAGAAAATAAAAGAGCTGCGGTTGCAGAACGATTTGACTTTGGAAGATCTTGCATCCAGAAGTGAACTGACCAAAGGTTTCTTGTCGCAGCTTGAGAGAAATTTAACGAGTCCCAGTATTTCGACACTGGAGGATATATTGGAAGCACTGGGAACCAATCTTTCGGAATTTTTCCACGAGGATACGGAAGAGCAGATTGTTTTTTCGACGAAGGATTTTTTTGTGGATACGAAGGATGAGTATCAGATTGAATGGATTATTCCGAATGCCCAGAAAAATGAAATGGAGCCCATTTTGCTGACGCTGAAGCCTTATGGAAGCAGCCATGAGATGGCGTCCCATCAGGGCGAGGAATTCGGATATGTGCTGAAGGGAAGTGTAACCTTGGTACGGGACAACAAAAAGTACAAATTGAAAGCAAAGGACACTTTTTATGTAAATGGTAAAAAGAGTCATTATTTATATAATCATACAAATAGTGAGGCGCTTATTTTGTGGGTAACCACACCGCCGATGTTTTAAAGGAGAAGTAAATGGAAAAGAAGAAATTGATTGAGTTTAGAGATATTGTAAAAAATTTTGACGGACAGATTGTCCTCAAAGGGGTCAACTTAGATATTTATGAAAAAGAATTCGTGACCTTGCTTGGACCAAGTGGCTGTGGTAAAACAACCCTCCTTAGAATCCTTGGCGGATTTCTGGATGCGGATGAAGGAAGCGTTATTTTTGATGGTGAAGAAATCAGCAAAAAACCGCCATATGAAAGAGAATTGAATACTGTATTTCAAAAATATGCGCTTTTTCCACACCTTAGTGTATACGAAAATATTGCATTCGGATTGAAAATTAAAAAGATGAGTAAAGACGTTATTGACCAGAAGGTTATGAAAATGTTGAAGCTTATCGGTCTTGAGGGATATGAAAACAAAAATACAACGCTTCTTTCAGGCGGTCAGCAGCAACGAGTTGCCATTGCAAGAGCCCTTGTAAATGAACCGAAGGTGCTTTTATTAGATGAGCCTTTGGCTGCTCTTGACTTAAAGCTTCGTAAGGAAATGCAATACGAATTAAAACGTATTCAGCAGGAAGTTGGTATTACGTTTATTTTTGTTACGCATGACCAGGAAGAAGCGTTGACCATGTCTGACAAGATTGTGGTTATGAAAAATGGTGAAATCCAGCAGGTGGGCACACCGGAAGAAATCTATAATGAGCCCGCCAACAGTTATGTTGCCAACTTTATCGGGGAAAGTAATATTATTCCGGGTACAATGCTGGAGGATTATAAAGTCCAGTTTGATGACAAGACATTTGAATGTGTGGATTTTGGTTTTAAAAAGGATGAAAAGGTCGATGTGGTAATCAGACCGGAGGATATTGATATCGTTGCGGTAGAGGACGGGAAAATGACAGGAGAGGTATTAAGTGTACTCTTCAAAGGCGTACATTATGAAATTATCGTGGAAACCGTACCGGGAACTATGGTAACGGTGAATATGCATGTGAACCGAAATCAGGATGTTACCAGTGAAGACGGTAAGGAAAAAATCAGTGCCAATGACTTCTATGTGGATATTGAAGATGTACAGAAACTGGATGATAAAGAAATTATTGCTCTTTCCAATGCACAGGCATGGAATCCGGAAACCGACGAATATACATCCATTGCCAAAGTGGAATATGATATTCAGGAGGAAATTGGTACGTATCCTGTAACCTTCTATACATCGGGAGGTATGAGCGTAGAAAGAAAGATTTTTGTAGTAAACCAGTCGTTTGTTAAGAATGAAAAAGCAAACGAAGCAATTATGGCATTTAATTTCTTTAAGACAGTAGATGAAATTAAGGAATCCAATGCTCTGGATACAGATATTAAGACCTGGGCGAATGCACAGGGATGGAAACTCAGCGACGAAAATCAGAGTGTGGATATCAGTGTAGATTATGATTTTGACCCGCAGGATGTGAAAGAAGGCGTTTATAAGGTGACTTTCTGGACGACCGGTCGCGAATTTAAGATTCATACTACGGATTATTCGGAAGTTGGAGCACAGGTAGGCCTTACCTTCTTCCCGGAAGATATTCATGTTATGTCAAAGGTGGTATACGAATAATGAAGAAATTTTCACAATTGGCGATTCCATATATTGTATGGGCGGCGATGATGCTTGTTCTGCCAATGGCGCTTATAGCGCTATATTCTTTTATGAAGCAGGGCAATGAAATTATCTCGTTTTCCTTTACATTGGAGCATTATAAAAAGTTTTTTACGGACCCGGATTTCCTCTTGATTTTGTGGAGGTCTCTGGTAATTGCGATTAAGACAACACTTATTTGTCTTGCAATCGGCTATCCGGCGGCGTATTTTATTTCACGTTGTTCAGAAAAAGTACAGAATATAATTGTTCTTGCCATTACTTTACCGACATGGATTAATGCACTTGTTAGAACCTATGCGTGGATTGGTCTTTTAAGTGAAGGCGGAATTGTACAGACAATCCTCGGCTTTTTCGGTTTGAAGGATGTAGAGATTTTGTATACGGAAGCAGCGGTGTTAATCGGTATGGTATACAATTTCCTGCCGTTTATGATTTTGCAGATTAATACATCTTTATGTAAGATGGATTATTCGCTTTTGGAAGCAAGTGCGGACCTTGGTGCGAACGGTGCCCAGACATTTAAAAGAGTTATTCTGCCTTTGTCCCTTCCGGGCGTTATCAACGGTATTACCCTTGTATTTTTACCGGCAGTAAGTTCGTTCTTCATTCCAAAACTCCTTGGCGGTGGACAGTACTTCCTTGTAGGTAACCTGATTGAAAACCAGTTTATTACGGTAGGGGAATGGAACTTCGGTAGTGCCATTTCGATGATTATGGCGATTATTATGATGCTTATGATGATGGCGGTTCGTAATATCGAAAAGAAAAATCAGGGCGGAAAGGAGGAAGATTAATCGGTATGAAAAAAGAAAAAAGAGGCTTTGGAAAAGTACTGATGGTCTTACTCGTCATATTTTTCTATGCCCCCATTTTGTATATGATTATTTTTTCCTTCAATGAAGGAAAGTCGCTTACGAGTTTTACGGGCTTTTCCCTTCGCTGGTATCAGCATATGTTAGAGTCCAGAGATATGATGGAAGCTCTGTATACAACCTTTAGTGTGGCACTTCTTGCGACCTTAATTTCGACTGTGGCAGGAACCATTGCGGCTATTGGTATCAGTAAGTCCAAGAAGGTTGTACGTGATGTGATAGAACAGGTTAATAACCTGCCGATGATGAATCCGGAAATTGTGACAGCTATTGGTTTTATGCTGTTATTCATTACCTTCCGTGTGGAAAAGGGCTATGTAACCATGCTTCTTGCGCACATTGCATTTTGTATTCCATACGTAATGCTATCGGTTATGCCAAAGGTGCGTTCTTTGGACCCGAACCTTGCAAATGCGGCTATGGACCTTGGTGCCACACCGATGCAGGCGTTAATTAAGGTGATTGTGCCACAGATTACGCCGGGGATTATTTCCGGTGCCCTGATTGCATTTACAATGTCAGTGGATGATTTTATTATTTCGTATTTTGTTACGGGACAGGGTGTTAAAAACTTAAGCATTGTCGTTTATACTATGAGTAAACGAATCAATCCGAGTATCAATGCAATTTCCACACTTGTTGTTGTGATTATTACGGTGGCACTTCTTGCAATCAATCTTTTGCCGGTATTTGTAGCAAAACAGCAGAAAAAAGGTAAAAAGAGCAGATGGCTTGTGGCGGCTCCGATTGCAGTTGTAGTAGCATTGGCACTTATGCTTGGCTTTATGAGAAAAGGAATTGACAATGGTGCTCTTTCTTATGAAGGACAGACACTTCGTATTTATAATGCGGGAGAATACATCAGTGAAGATTTACTTTCTGCATTTGAAGAAGAAACAGGAGCTAGAGTCGTACTCGAATTGTTTGAATCCAATGAACAGATGTATATTAAGATAGCAAATGGTGAGTCCTATGATTTGCTTATTCCGAGTGATTATATGATTCAAAGGCTGATTGAGGAAGAACTGATACAGCCACTGGATCAGGATTTACTCGATTGTATGGATTTGCTTGTGGATGATGTGAAGGATTTACCTTACGACCCGGGCAATGTATATTCGGTTCCGTATTTTTGGGGCTCTGTAGGTATTGTATATGATACAAACAAGGTGACAGAAGAAGAGCTTAATGAAAAAGGCTTTGCTATCTTCCTGGATGAAAAATACAAGGGAGACATCTATCTGTATGATTCGGAAAGAGATTCCTTTATGATGGCTCTTAAGAATCTGGGGTATTCTATGAATACAGAAAACGAGGATGAACTCAACGAAGCTTATAAATGGCTTAAAACCTGTGTGGAGACGATGGAAGCCGAAATCGTTACCGATGAAATTATTGACAATATGGCGCAGGGAAGAAAGGCTATGGGAATTATTTATTCCGGTGATGCGGCTTATGTAATGAGTGAAAATGAAGATATGGGCTTCTATATGCCGGAGGAAGGAACAAACATCTGGTGTGATGCTATGGTTATTCCTTCCAATGCAAAAAACATTGAACTTGCTCACGAATTTATGAATTATGTAAGTTCATATGACGCGGCATACGAAAATTCCGATTATGTAGGCTACACCTCGCCAAACAGTGAGGTTATGGATGTGCTTTCAGGCGAAGGCGGTACGTATGAAGGAATTAATGCGTATATTCCGAGAAGCGGTCATAAAAATGACGAGTATTTCTATTTTAACGAAGATACACGTAAGGTTATCAGTAATCTTTGGAGTAAAATTAAAATTGTAGCAAGTAATGCAAATTAAGCAGTATTTGGAGAAGGGCATATGAGTGGTTTTTGTGGATTTGCGGGGAAAACAGATGGTGATAATATACGCAGAATGACGGAGGTTATAGACAAAAACTGTGGGTATGCTCCGGTTCAATTCAGTGATGGATATTTTGGTTTTGGATTTGCGCAATATTTAGCGGGTGAATGTGACTGTGTAGGACATAATGAAAACTTTACCATATGGGCAATGGTTGATGTAGGATGTGTCGAACCGGCGTTGACAGCCAAGGCTATCATTGAAGCGTATGAAAAAGAAGGGACTTCCTTCGTAAAAGAACTGGAAGGAACATTTTCCGTTGTTTTGTGGGACGGAATCAGAAAAAGGTTATATCTTATCCGAGACAGATATGGTGCGAAACCGCTGTTTTATGCGAAAACACAGAATGGTTTTGCGTTTGCTACGGAAATAAATGCCCTGTTGCAGTGTGACGGTGTTGAAAGGAATGTGAATACGGCGGCACTATATCAGTATTTATCCTATCAGAGTGTATATGTTCCGGATACGGTCTTTGAACAGGTACATCATATATTACCCGGTTTTTATGGTATATATGCTGACGGAAAATTTGAAGAAATTGTGTTTGCAGATGTTCCGTTTGGCAAGCAGTCGGAAGATGGGTATGAAGAGGCGGCATCGAAACTACAGACGTTGCTTTGTGAATCAGTAAATCGATGTTTGAGTGAAGAAAATGCAGGTGTTTTTTTGAGCGGTGGTCTGGATTCGGGTCTGGTGACTGCTTTGGCCAAGAAAGGAAGCATTCAGCATTCCTTCTGTTTAAAACCTGTTACAGGGAAAAACAGTATTCATAAAAAGGAAGAGGATGTATACTTTTCTGCCGAACTTGCAAAGGAATATGGTATCAGGCATTATGTGTGGGAAATGACACCGAAGGATTTGACAGAGGGAATTGATGATGTCATAAGATGCTTTGCACAGCCGTTTTCAGGTACGATGTCCACGTATTTTCTGGCAAAGGAGGCGTCCAAAGTCTGTAGAGGGATTCTGACCGGTGACGGAGCGGATGAACTTTTTGGAAGCTATAGGCATCATAGCGTGGTTATGCCGCTTGAAAAATATGCCCTGCTGAAAGAGTCTCGGGCAGGTATTGCCGGCAGAGAGAAGGAACTTGCACCATATGATAAGACAATTCCTTTTCTGGATAGTTTGTATCGTTATGGCGGAAAAGATGATACACTTTGGTATTATCGGCTTTTGCTGATGGGCGACGGAGAAAAAGGTATTTTTTTAAATAAAGAAAGATTCGGCGAATGGATAGACGGGCAATATACCTTGAGACAGTGTGTGATGTGGGATAAGGAATTGAAAAGTCAGGGTGTATTAAATAGGAGCCTGGAACGAGATTTTAAACATTTGTTACCGGGGCATACAAT